>FWPV01002470.1_pt1 | contig 45380 bp, 46 predicted proteins | sample 2228371 | NCBI WGS metagenome assembly FWPV01 (sample SAMEA103939776, study PRJEB20133) | metagenome
GCTCAGCCTCGCCGCCGGCGCCGCCGGGCTGCGGCGGCGGCCAATGCGCCGGCCCCCAGCGCCATCGTGGTCGGCTCCGGCACGGGCACCGACGACAGCTCGGTGTGCCATCTCAGCGTCGCTTGGAACCCGTCGTACAGGGTGACCCCCCACACCGGCCCATCGGGGGAGGTGTCGATGATCTCGCTGCGCCCGAAGAGGAAGTACCCCGTGTGCACGTAGTCATGAGGCAGCGGGTAGAGGCTGGGAAAATACGCCAACCCCAAACTAGCCTGCGTCGAAACGGGAACAAACCAGTACCCCCCACTCCCGCCCATGGTGAGCGCTTCCTCGAGCGAACCACCCTGATAGGTGAGGCCAACCCGCTGATTAACAAGCCAACCGCGATCAGACATTCCGGTATCGACATCTTCGTTCTGCCCAGCGAACACGCTTTGAAACTGCTGGTCGCCAAGGAAACCAAGATCCAGCGCGTACAGGGTCAGCCCGGGAGGGACAAGAGGTGAGGACCATTCGCTGATGTCGAAGTAAGTCATGGAGAGCACGCCTGGGAGCGGGCCTCCCAAAAACACCTGCGGCAGGTTCGGATTCAGGTCCCGCAGCATCTGCACGGCTTCGTTGTGGCCGTCCGATCCGATCGGGAGGTACTCGATGGTGGCGGAGGCGTAGGCGGGCCCGTTCGTTCGGGACGGGTTGGGGTCGATGCCGGAAAGGTCCAGGGTGAAGGCCGGCGAGGAGGACGCCAGAGCGGTTCCCATCGCCAGCGCCGCGATCGCTTTGTTGTTGTCCAATTATCTGCTCCTTCTGTCTGCTCCCAAGACAAGCGTGGTTTCACCATAGTGCACTTTTCAGCCGGTTGTTGGAATCCGCGCGAATTCGGGGCATAAGCCCCAGCAGCCCGACCGATCACCGGTTCAGCAGCCAGATCGAGGCGTTCAGTGCGGTGGCGAACAGCACCCAGCCGAGGTAGGGGACCATCATCCAGCCCGCCAGCCGACTGACCGAGCCGAAGCTGAGGGCGCACCAAGCGATCGCTGCGGCCAACGCCACGATCTCCACGAGGGCGAGGTCTGGCCGGCGCAGGCCGAAGAACAGGACGGACCACAGCGCGTTGAGCGCCAGCTGCAACCCGAACGCGAGCCACGCCTGGGACGGCGCCCCGGAGCGCCAAGCCACCCAGGCCGCCGATCCCATCAGCAGGTACAGCGCGGTCCAGACCGGACCGAACACCCAGCTCGGAGGGTTCCAGGACGGCTTCTCCAAGCCGACGTACCACACGGGAATGGCCGGGCCAGTGGCCGCGCCGCCAATCGCGCCCGCCGCGAACGAAGCGCCCACGAACCCCAGCCAGGCCAACAACGATCCCACGAAGCGTTCTACGTGCTCATCGGACGATCGGCTCCGTGGGGACCAGACGCGGCGGAGCGGACCACCGCACGCCCGCCACCAGGATGATCCTCCGGTCGTTCGGCAGCGTCAGCGACGTGGCTCCGGGAGGAACCGTCAGGTCGATCCGGTGCAGGTAGGCGAAGCGATACGGGTCGAAGGAGCCGTCGGGTCGGTTCAGGTGCGTGGCGTACCAAGCTACGGGAGCTCTGGGGACGAAGGCTGGGAGCAGCCCGTCCTCGTTGCGTGAGCGCGGCTTCCACCATTGGCCGATCCAACCCGTGGCGGCAGGAACGCGGCGCGGCACGGTGCTCTTCCCCACGCGGAACTCGGTCGCCACCGAGGGTCCCAGGCTCATCGCCAGAAGACTGAGCCGATCGCCGGCAGCGCGCGGCAGAGCCACCGTCTGGCCCTGGCACCGCACGACCCTTTTCGGCGTGAGGTCGAAGGTCGCACCGCCAGACTCAATGGCCGCAGGCCACAGCCGCTCTGGGATCGTTCGGCCCTGGGCATCGAGTCGCAGGTCGTTCGCCGGGGTGTCCGCCGGCAACGCAACGGGTTGCACCGATGTCCTTCGCTGGGGCAGACCTTGGATCGCGAGCGCCAGGCTGCGCGGACGGAACGGCTGGAGCTCGAGGGCCGCCGCTCCCGACCGGAGCGTCGGCGCAGGTTCCCGCGCCGGCTGCTCGTCGCCGAGCAAGGCCCGGGCCCGCCGAACCGGCAGAGCCAGGCGAAGCTCTCCCCGCGAGGCCCGCCCCGTCCGCTGGAACAGCCGCGCAACGACCTCGTTCCCGCTCTCGGCCAGTTTCAGCGCGGCGAGCGTGCTGTCGGCCGGAATCGACCGCACCAGGCCGTAGGACCGGCCGAGGTCGCCCGGATGCGCCTCCGTGAGGAACGCCATCAGGGGCCGGTTGAACTCGTGCGCCTCGCGCCAAGCCTCGCCCCGCCAGTCGCCGGCATGCGGCAGCAGCGCGAAGCGGATCGAGTGCCGACCGAAGTCGTTGGTCTCTTGGAACGTCCAGTTGCCGCGGCCGTCGGCGGTGTGCAGCAGCGTGAGGCGCAGGGTGCCGTCCTCGGGCCGATCCCAGCCGTACTTCGCGTGCGTCAGGATCGCCGCGCCGAAGCCGCCCGACCCGTCGGTGAGGTCGGCCCACTCCTGGGCGGGCACTTCGTACAGCCGCCTCGTGTTCACGCCGCGCTCGATCGCTCCGACGCCGAGGTCGTACGTCGCCCGCGCGCTCCGCACCGAAAGCGGGAACGCCGCCTTCAGCAGCGTGCCGCGCGACCTCCAGTCCACGTCCACCTCGAACTCCAGACGGGCGCTGTCTCCAGCCTCGAGGCAGACGCGGCGCACGAACGTGGAGCCGGCGCGCTGGTCGCGGCTCTCGACCACGGCCCGCAGCGGACCGGCCTGGACCAGCTTGGGGCCGCCCTGAGCTCCGACGTGCTCTCGGGGTGGCTTGGCCACCGCGTCGTACAGGATCTCCCATGCGGCCCAGTGCGGCGACACGTTGTCCAGCTGCTGCAGGCGGATGGGGGCCCGGAGCAGCTCGCGCTTGAGTCGCTTGTCGTACACGCTGGCCACGTCGCCGTTGGCGTCCAGCCTCACACGGAGCCGGTCGTTCTCCAGAGTCCGGTCGTCCGCCTTCAGGCGCTGGTCGAGCCGGAGCTGGTAGCCGGAGCGCAGGCGGTACACGGCCAGCCCGACCGCGGGCGCCTCCGCGCGGAACAGGACCTGGACTCGGCCGCCGCTCTTGGAGAGAATCTGGACGGGTTCGAGGCCGCCGTCGGGTCGGATCGCGACCCACCCGGGCTTGTCTGGCAGCGTCGCGCGCACCAGGCCCGACCGCGCCCGGTCGGAGGGGTTGTACACGATCAGGGGCAGTCCCCCGCCGGACGTGTCCATCCGGGCGGCCCAAGCGGCGAGCGACGACACCAGCACGTCCTCGAAGCGGTTCATCGCCAGCAGCTCGTCGTTCCACGAAAACTCATAGGCTTGGGGGATGCTGGTGCCAGTCAGGTCGTCGTGGAACTGGTGCCACAGGAAGCGCACCCACGCGTCCTCCAGCTGGGCGCGGGGGTAGGGCTTGCCGGCGAGCAGGAACGCGCCCAGGGCGGCCCGCTCGGCGGCGTCGGCCAGCACCTCGTTGCGCTTGTTCCACTCCTTCATGGCCGCCTGCGAGGTGTAGCAGCCGGTGCCGTGAGCGGTCATCAGCAGCTCGCCCTTGTACACCGGCAGCTTCGACGCCGCAGACGGAGTCAGGTCACGGAACAGCTGGTCGGACGCAGCGCTGAGCACGCGGATCGGCCCGCCGCCCTTCATCGAGGCGTCCAGATTCGCGAGCGACTTGGCCGAGGGCCCGCCGCCGGTGTCGCCCGCCCCGTGATATCGGTACGCCACCGGAGGGCCGCCTTGGGCCGAGGCCTTGCGGATCGCCTCCATCAGCCAGTTCGCCCGATCCCAGTCGGGTCCGCAGTCCCCAACGTAAGATCCCGCGTCGAGCGCGGCCACGATCCCGGAGCCGTCGATGCCCTCCCACTGGCCGACGGGGAACGGGATCCCCACCGCCGACCCCCAGGTGAGCTTCTGGGTGGAGAATCCCTTCAGGCCGCAGTGCGCCGCCACCGTAGGGAGGGCGGCGCCGAAGCCGAAGCAGTCGGGAAGGAACACGTCCACGCTGGAGCGGCCGAACTCGCGCCGGAAGAAGCCGTTGCCGTAGAGCGCGTGCCGGATCAGCGACTCGGGCGAGGGCACGTTCACGTCCACGGCGTCCACCCAGCTGCCCCCCACGCGCCAGCGTCCTTCGGCCACCCGCCGCTTCACCTGGGCGTACAGCTCCGGGTAGTACTCCTTCATCAGTTGGTACCGGAACGAACCCTCGAAGCTGAACACGTAGTTCGGGTGCTTGTCGAAAGCCTCCAGGTTCACCCGCATCGTCTTCGGGATGTGCTCGCGGATGGTGTCCTGGATGGTCCAGAGCCACTGGGTGTCGAGGTGGCCTGTTCCCACCACGTACACGGTGGGGCGGTCCTGCGAGCCAGCGGAGGCGGCGGCGAGGGCGGAGGCGAGGGCTACCCAGAGCTTCCGGCGCATGGCGCCGAGTCTACACGCTGGTTGGATGCGGATTCACGATCCGGCATCCTCTCCGACGGGCTTGTTGGGCAGATCCACCTCCGTGTCCCGCGCGACCTCGGTCTCCAGCTTGGCGCCCTTCCTCAGCTCCACGTCCTTGCCGGGGATGAACGCGCCGCCGAGCAGGCCCACCGGCCCGAGCAGGATCAATCCGCCGCCGGTGGCGATCGCCGCCTGGTCGGTCTTGCTGCCTTGGAACTCCTTGCCCTTCTGGCGCGGCTGAAGGGGGATCGTGGCCTTGCCCACCGACTGCACTGGCAGCAGCGAGAGGCGGATCATGCCGTTCTTGCCCCATCGGCCCCGCGGCCGCGCCTCCGCGACCACCGCCGTGACCCTCGTCCCTTTCTGGATCACCACCTCCTTGCCGACCGACACGTCGTCGGCCACGCGGAGCCGGACCCGGTCGCCCGCCCGCGCCGTCTTCGACGACAGGTCCTGGTCCAGCTCCAGCCGCACGTGGAGGCCGGCGGGCACCAGCACGCTCGCCGCGACCGACAGGGCGGCCGCGCAAGCCGCCGCCAACACGCCGAGGAAACGCAGAGAGGCCATGTCACTGATCCAGACGTTCGCGGAGGCCCATCCGCTTCGGCGGATGCGGGCGGGCCGCGTCGCGTAGACTCTTCCAGATGGCTCATCGCGACCTCCGCGCGTTCCTCCAGGTGCTCGAGTCCAAGGGCGAGTTGCGGCGCATCCGCGAGCCCGTCTCCCCGTACCTCGAGATCACCGAGATCGCGGACCGGGGGATGACGGCGGGCGGCCCGGCGCTGCTGTTCGAGAACGTGGTGGGTCCCCCGCACCGCTACGGCTCGCCCGACCCCTGCTCGGCGGAAATGGGCAGGCCGTCGATCCATCCGCAGGCGGCGCCGCAGGGTTCCGTGCGCTACGGGCATCCGGTGGCGATCAACACGATGGGCTCGCGCCGGCGGATGTCGCTGGCGCTCGGCGTGGAGGACTTCGAGGAGCACGCCCAGCGCATCGACGCCCTCCTCAAGCCGGAGATCCCCAAGGGCCCGGTGGCGGCGCTGCAGAAGCTGATCGACGTGGCCAAGGAGCTGAAGGGCGCGCCCCCCAAGCCGGTTTCGGACGCGCCGTGCCAAGAGGTGGTGCTGCGCGGCGACGAGATCGACCTGGGTCTGCTGCCCGTGCTCACCTGCTGGCCGGAGGATGGCGGCCCGTACATCACCCTGCCGATGGTGTTCACGCACGACCCGGAGACCGGCAAGCGCAACGTGGGTATGTATCGGGTGCAGGTGCGCGGCCCCCGCGAGTGCGGCATGCACTGGCAGATGCACAAGACCGGCGCGCGGCACATGGAGGCGGCCGGGGAGCGCGGCAGGCCCATCGAGGTGTGCGTCGCGCTGGGAGGCGACCCTGCGCTGGCGTTCTCCGCGATCGCCCCGCTTCCGCCGGGCATCGACGAGATGCTGTTCGCCGGCTTCCTGCGTCGCGAGCGCGTGCGCATGGTGCGCGCCAAGACCGTGGATGTGATGGTGCCCGCCGACGCCGAGATCGTGCTGGAGGGCACGGTGGACCCGTTCGAACGGGCCTTGGAGGGTCCTTTCGGCGACCATACCGGCTACTACTCGCTGGCCGAGGACTTCCCCGTGCTGCGCCTGACGGCCTTGACGATGCGCCGCGACGCCGTGTACCCCGCGACGATCGTCGGAGTGCCGCCGATGGAGGACGGCTGGATGGGGAAGGCCGTCGAGCGCATCTTCCTGCCGCTGATCCGGCTGAGCGTGCCGGAGATCGTGGACATGAACCTGCCGGTGCAGGCCTGCTTCCACAACATGGCGTTCGTGTCGATCCGCAAGAAGTTCCCGGGCCACGCCTACAAGGTGATGAGCGCGATCTGGGGGCTGGGCGGACTGGCGTTCACGAAGTTCGTGTTCGTGTTCGACGAGGACTGCGACGTGCAGAACCTGGACGAGGTGCTGTTCCGCATCGGGGCGAACTGCGACCCCGGCCGGGACGCTCTGTTCAGCCGCGGACCGGTCGACCAGCTGGACCACGCCGCGACGGCCGAGGGCTTCGGGGGCAAGATCGGATTCGACTGCACGCACAAGCTGCCGGGCGAGAACGGCTTCTCCCGGCCCTATCCCAAGCTGATCCGCATGGCGGACGACGTGCGCCGGAAGGTGGACGAGATCTGGCCCAAGTTAGGCCTTTAAAGGCCCGGCGAAGCGGTTCTTCTCTGGGAGTCTTTGGCGCTCTGGAATCGTCGGCCCTCAGCGGTGATTCCGGCGTTGAGAAAACGGCAGTTTTCTTCGAACGCTCTTCACGGCGAACGAGCGGAGCCTGGGCCCCTTTTTGGAACCTCACAAACCGCTAAAGGTTTCCGAAAACTCTCACGCCGGAGAAGGGCTCAAGCCGCCCGAAGGTTGCCACGGAGCTAGCCCGTAATTCGGCTGGTTTTTGCGTGCGCTGGAGCGCCGGGCGGTTGGTTTTCTCCCCCTAGCCAGAAGACGCTGGTGTGGAGCCATACCGATGGCTTCCGGAGGAGAAGAGAAGATGCCGTTTTCGGACGATTACGACCTCGGTTGGAACTTGGAGTGCTCGGTGGACAGGGACGGCGACGTCCACCTGTACGGCACGGTGACTCGCCGGAAGTTCTCCTGGGACGAGGACCTCGACGTCACTCCGTGGGACCTCGCGATGCACGCGGTGGAGCACTGGGGCTACGGGCCCAAGGCCCCCGAGGTGAAGGTGCCCCACGTGGAGAACCCCAACGAGTTCCGGGAGTGGACGGACGAGAGTTATGCTGCGGACGAAGCGATCTTCGAGTTCGAGCAGGATGTCTACGTCTACGATGCTGTTTTGGAGAGGGGCTGGGTGCGCATCCCCGATTCAAGAGAGTATCAGGATTACACGGTTCGAGTGGACACCGCGGGTGTGCGCACCGTGCTGTGTCGTGAGTGGGCGGTCGTGGTGCGCCGAAACGCTCCCGCACGCTTGGTTGTGGAAGGCGACGAAGCTCCGCAGCCCAAGGCGTCGCCCGTGACGGGCGGCTCCGAGCCTGTCGCCACCGCGGAGTGGCTCGGCTTCACCCCGGAGCAGGTCGCCGAGATCGAGCGCGCCGTCGGCTGGGAGGAGGTGACGGTCGACGAGCGATGGTCCTTCAAGGACCTCGGCGAGTACCGCGTGTTCCGGAGGGCGTGGCCGCCGAGGGTCGCCGCCGACGACCCGAAGGAGGCGGAGAGCCTGGCCAAGGCACTCGGCGAGAAGGGCATCGACGTCTTCGTCCCGCACACGGAGGAGTGCGGGAACATCACGGTCAAGCGGATCTCTCGCAGGGTCTTCGAGGAGCTGTCGCGGGGCGTGCGCGTGGGCGATCTTTCGGACGATGCGCGCAGATTCCTCGCCGAAGCTGTGTACGAGGACGAGTTGTCCGCGGAGTCGGTTCTAAGTTGGAACGAGGACGACGTCGTGCAGATCTGGGGCGAAGTGTTGCACGACGACCTCGACAGCTACTTGGCCCGCGTTGCGCAAGACATTCTTGGAACAGCAGATGGTACGATCGAGGTTCTGACCGAGGAGTTCGGCAGCGACATGTGGGCCTACGGAGACGCCTACGAGTCTTACTGCGCCGACATGGGGCTCGACCTGGCATGGGATCCGGACTACAAGACCGAGGTTCTGTTCGACAAGGTCGTCCCGAAGGAGCGGGTGTTGGGCATCGTCCTGCACGACAAGTGGTTCGAGCGCAACTTGCCGGAGTGGTATTCCGAGTGCTACGAGCAGCTGGACAGCTTCCAGCGCTGCATCCTGGCCTTGGTGAAGAAGCGCAAGAAGCTCGAGGAGGCGGTACGGGAGAGCCTGAGGAAGGCCATCCCGGAGGATCTGCAGCGGTTCCGGGATCGTTTCGGCGATTCGTACGGACACCTGCTGCCGGAGGCGGAGCAGGCGCAGGGCGCCTGACCTTGGGCGATGGCGATCGGTCCGGGCCGCCGAACGGCGGCCCGGACCACGCCTTTTCCCACGACCCATCCAAGGAGAAGGTCATGCGATCCGAAGGAGCAGACGACCCGCTACACCCGATCGTGAGGCTCAACGGGCTGGGCGACGCGACCCTGATTCTCGCGCGGGCACCCAGCGTCGACGAGCTGCTGGTGGCCGTGCCGGAGATCGGAAGGATCCTGGAGCATTCCCTGCGCATGAACCGGCGGTGCAGCACCCCCGTGTATCTGCGGTGGTATCTGGGCGATCTGAGGGACTGGCGCGGCTTCTGGGTCGGACGCTACTGCGACTTCGTCCACTCGCGCGGGTACGGCTGGATGCTGCGCCAGATCGCTTGGGAGCAGGACCGCGGCGAGCGGACCGGCCTGGACGCCGCGATCGCCTGCAGGCAATCGCGCCGGAGAGCCGGCGTGCCGTCGTTCGGTTGGGACCACCTTCGCCGACTGTTTTGGGAGCTCGTCCGAAGGTTCTCGGAGGATCACCTGCGGACGTTCACCCAGCGGTACGAGCAGCTGGCCAGCGAGGTGCTGCAGTTCGAGGGCCCGGTCGGCTGCCCGTCCGGCTATTGGTACGACGGCGAGTTCTGGGTCGAGGTGGAGAGGCTGCAGATTCCGAGGGACGAGGCCGCGGCTTTCGTGTTGGAGCGGCGGCTGAGGGACCGCCTCGGCGACGCCGACGAGGCCGCGTACTGCGAGCTGCTGCGCCAGAAGCACCCCGGGCTTCGGGAAGCCCTGCGCAGGGACCTGCGCCAAGGCGACTGGGTGGAGTTCCTGGGGCGCTTCCCGGACATGGCCGAGCTGCTCGTGGACTCGGCGCTGGAGTCCGAGGGCCCTTCGGAACGTTGACGGAAAACTCCCATTTTGGTTCGCCGTCGGCGGCCGGAAAGGCCCCCTTCGCTAGAAGAAAACAACGTGGGGCGTGAGGTCCACGACCCGCAAGGAGCAGAAACATGGGTTTGTACGACTACCCCAACCACAACCGACCGGGCGAGACCTGGGATTGCCCCACCTGGAGCCTCCACGTGACCGCCGAAGGCGACGTGAGGATCGACTACATCGTGAACTTCCGAGTGAACCCGGACACCGGGGAGGAGCTCAGCGACTACGACTATGGCGTCCCGTTGGGTGAGCTTTGGGATTTCATGGTCTACAACGATTATGTTTGGAACGGGAACTTCCTCAAGGAGTACCTCGACCAGTACGGGCTCACCAAGATCAAGTGCGCGGACGGCATCTGGAGGTGCCTTTGGGACTACTGTGAGGTCCAGTACTTGGACGGGCGGTGGCGGCTGGTTCAGACGCGCTGGGACAGCATCGAAGATCTCTATGAGCTGTACTTGCTGGAGGGCCTGATCCAGGAACCGGCGCGAGAGGAAGACGAAGAGGACCTGGATTCGGACCAGGAGCCGGCCCCTGAACCCACGATCCAAGAGTTGGCGGCCGCCCACGGCATCGTTCCGCAACCGAACTGGAGCCAGGCCTTCCTCGATTACCTTGTTGACGAATCGAGGGACCGTTGCGAGGACGTGTTCTCGGATAACTACGACCTGTACGAGAAGGTGGCGAAGGAATGCTGCTTCTTCATGGACCTGCCAACACCAGATGACAAGTACACCGTGGTGTCCAGACGCTTCATCATGAAGGAAGAAGTGGTCGACTTCATCATGCAGGAGAGCGAGGGCTTCGACTACGACTACGGCTACCGTGGACTGGAGGAAGGACTGTGCGGGGCGATCCTACGGCATCCGGACCCAGATCTCCGAGAGGCCATCGAAGAGCAACTGAAGAACGTCAACCGAGAGGAGTTCTTGGAGAGGTTCCCCAGCTTCGAGCACCTGCTGCCGCCGGTGTGACCGCCGAGCGACGAGCAACCGACACGGCCGGGGGGCGCCGAAGGCGCCCCCCGGCCTTCTGTTCCGACCTCTACCTGGCCTCGCCGTGAGGGTCGTACCAGTCCCGCAGCGGCGGCAGGCCGGGCACCTGGCTCCAGGTCTCCTCGAACCTGTGGCTCTTGGCGTGCCCGTCGGCGAACAGGTAGTTCGCGCGGCGTCCGTCCAGGTCGTGCCACAGCGAACGGGGCAGGCCCCTCGCGGCGTCCCACTGGCGCGCGTGGACCATCGTTCCGCCCATGTACGACGGCACCTTGGCGGGCGTTCCCCAGAACATCGGCATGAAGTGGTCGGGGTTGACCGTCACCCGCGGAACGAGTCCCTTCAGGTGATCGCGCACCGGGGCGGCGAACACCGTCCGCGCCGAATCGTTGGGGGCCGAGAGGGAAACGCCGTAGTACGGCGGGTGCAGCGCCTCGAAGTAGGCGTTCAGCCCATAGGTGGTCCACCTCGCGCCCTTGGCCCATTCCGGCGAGTCGTCGAGCGGCGAGCGCTGGAGCAGGCGGGCCCTGCTGTACGTCTGCAGCTCCTCGACCCAGCTGACCGGGTGCGCGCCGGCCATCTGCACCATCGGCGGCTGGTCGTCGTGGTCGCTGGCGTACAGCATCAGCGCGAGGCCGATCTGCTTGAGGTTGCTCAGGTCGGCGGTCTTTTTGGCGGCCAGCTTGGCCTGCGCGAACACGGGGAAGAGGATCGCCGCCAGGATGGCGACGATCGCTAGGACGACGAGCAGTTCGATCAGCGTGAAGGCTCTTTTCACCATGGTTGCGTGATCCCCGGAGCCGGGGCGGACGGAGAGGCATGGCCTCAGGCAGCGACGAGGCTTTCAACAGGGGGATCACGCGGGCCGCGGCGGCGGAGGGCTAGGGGCGCGCGCCGTGGCGAGGGTCGGTTCCGAGGCGCCGGCACTCACCGTGCTCGGCGCCGCCAAAAGGAACCCGGCGAGCGTCCAGCCGCCCGTTGTGCAATCGGCGAGCGCGAGAGGGGGCGTCGGAGTTCCGGCCTCGGCGGCGTCCCGGGTCTTCCGCTCGGCGCAGCGGCACTGGACGAACGAGGCCTCGCCGGGCCTCGGCTTGCGTTCCACCCGTACCAAGTTCCCGCAGCAGTCGACCGTCTTTTCGACGACCGTCTGGACCGGCGCGGTGGGGCAGTGCCGGCCGAGCGGCGTCCGGGGCGAGCCGATCAGAGCCAGCCCGAGGCAGGCCAGCAACGCCGGCGCTCCTCGCGCCGCACGCCGGACCGCCCGAGCCGCCCGCTTTCCAACCACGGTTGAAGTATCGCGGAGCGTCGAAGGACGGACGGGGCCTTGGGTGGGGCGATGATCCTTCGAACAGGGTCCAAGGTCCCTCGGAGAGCGCGTTGGCGGGGCGCCCAAGGGCGCCCCGCCGAACGAAACGAACCAGGCCCGGCGCTCAGACCTTCAGCGAGCGGAAGTAGCCCAGGTACTCCGCGTTCGCGGCGAACATCTCGTTCACCATGTCGCGCGTCTCCTGCATGCTGCACATCGCCTGCGTCAGGGGGTCGTACAGCACCGCGTGGAACACCTTCTCGGGGTCGCCCTCGAGCGCGCCCTCGACGGCCAGCTCCTCGCACAGCGCGCTGTTGTGCACCAGCGGCGTGACCGACGGGGGCAGCTTGCCCACGTGCATCGGGTCCAGCCCGCGGGGACTCGCCAGCACGGGGACCTCCACGCAGCAGCCGTACGGCAGGTTGTCCACCAGGCCGAAGTTGCGCACGTTGCCGTTGAACTCGAACAGCGTGCCGTCGCCGAAGCACGCGTTGAAGATGTACGACGCGTACTCGTGCCCACGCTGCAGGTTGACCGGCTTGGACAGCTCCTCCTGGATGTGGTCGCGCCACGTGTCCTCGGCGCGCAGGTACTCGTTGAGAATGTACGCGTGGTGCCCGGGGTTCCAGCCCGTGCCGTGCGTGCAGTACTTCTCGATCAGGTCCGGGCGCTTGCGGAACCAGGCGTTGTACTCGGAGTTGTGGCCGCTGCTCTCGGTGACGTAATAGCCGAGGTGCAGGAACATCTCGTTGCGGACCTGCTCCTCGTTGTAGATCTCCGGCTTCTGCACCGCCTCGCGGATCAAGGGGTACGCGTCCTTGCCGTTCCACTCGTAGCGGATGTAGAACGCTTGGTGGTTGATGCCGGCGCACAGGTAGGTGATCTCCTCCATCGGCGCGCCGATCCAGCGGGCCAGCATCTCGGCGGTTCCCTGCACGCTGTGGCACAGGCCGCTGATCTTCAGGTTGGGGAACTCGCCCTGCATGGCGCGGCACAGCATCGCCATCGGGTTCGTGTAGTTCAGGTAGACCGCGTGCGGGCACAGCTCGTTGATGTCCCGCACGATGTCGAGCATCGGCGGCAGGGTGCGCAGGAAGCGGAAGATCCCCGAGGGCCCGCGGGTGTCGCCCACGTTAATGTCGATCCCATACTTCTTGGGGATCTCGATGTCCGTGCGGAACACGCGGGGGCCGCCCTGCAGGATCGTGGTGACCACGCCGTCCGCTCCGTCCAGAGCCTCGCGCCGGTCCAGCGTGCTGATCACCTTGGCCGGGTAGCCGCCGGCTTCGACGATCCGCCGCACCGCGCTGGTGATGAAGTCGAGCCGCTCGCGATCGATGTCCATCAGCGCGATGGTCGAGTCGCTGAGCGCCGGGAACGAGAGGATGTAGCGGACCAGTCCCCGGGTGAACCCAAAGCTGCCCGCACCGATGAAGGCGATCTTTTTCATGGCGTCGCCCGCATTTTGGGCGAAGCCGAAGGCCGTCTGCTCGGCGATCAGGCGTACATCTTCGAGACGCCGCCGGAGCGGGCCAACAACAGCTCGCGGAGCAGCTTCCGGCCACGGTGGATCCGGGAGCGGACCGTGCCGACCGTGGTGCCCTGGGCGTCGGCGATCTCGCTGTACGTCAGCCCGTCGAAGTCGCACAGCACGATCGCATCGCGGTACATCTTCGGAAGCTGGTCCAGACAGGAGTCCAGCTCCTCGCGCAGCTGCTTGCGGAACAGCTCCTCGTCGGGTCCGGCCGACGGGTCGGCGATCTGGATCTCCTGCACCTCGCCGTCGGAGGGGCTGACCATCGAGTTCAGCGACTCGGCCCTGCGGATCGGATTCGCACGACGGCGGGAGTCCAAATGCGCGTGCTGCATGATGCGCAGCAGCCAGTTCGCGAAGGGCCTTTCGGGAGAATAGGAGGCAAACCCCCTCCAGGCCTTCGCGTACGTCTCCAACAGGAGATCGTCGGCGTCGTTGGTGTTGCCGGCGAGGCGCCGTGCCATGGTCCAAGCCTGTCTTCGGGTCGCTTCCACGAGCTCCTCGAAGCGGCGGCGATCGCTCTCGGTGCGGACGGTGCAGGCGGAGCTGACGCTGTCGTTCATTCCTTGTTCCTCAGATCGGCTGGACCGACACTCAAACTAACGCAGGTTATGCTTGCGGCGTTCGCCGGGTGGGGCCTTTGCCGGAGAGGCGTGGGCCCTTCGTCTCCGCGCTTCCCCTTTTCCGGGGACTCGCCGATGCCGCATAATGCCGTCCAGGGAGGTTCGCGGGATGCGCTTCGTTCTGTTCACCAAGGAGCCGGAGCTGATGGAGGCCGCGAGGGTGGGGATCGCCGAGCCCGACGTCCTGGAGGTGTACGACGATTGGCGCGCCGCCTTGGACGCCTGCGACGGCGCGGCGCTGCTGTTCGTGGACCTGGTGGGAACCCTCGACGAGCCGCACAAAATCGCCGGGTACGAGCGCTTCGCCGAGGCGAAGATGAACCACCCGGTGGCCAAGGACGTGAAGCTGGTGCTCATCGGTCCGCCCCCCGACTACGAGCTGGACTTCATGACCGGGTACCCGGACTTCGTGTTCGCCCACCTGCGCAGGCCGGTCACCGATCGGATCTTCCGCAGGGCCAGCACCTGGGTGTGAACCAGCCCGCGGGGCTCGTGTAGAATCGGTGTAGCCGTTAACGGGCCGAAAGGCCCGACCGGCTCGGAGCTCCCATGGACCGCCGCCAGTTCCTCCTCAGCCAGAGCGACATCCCCACCCAGTGGTACAACATCGTGGCCGACCTGCCTGTACCGCCGGACCCGCCCCTGCATCCCGCCACCAACCAGCCGGCCGGGCCGCAGGACCTCGAGGCGATCTTCCCGGGTCCGATCATCGAGCAGGAGGTCGCATCCGACCGCTGGATCCCGATCCCCGAGCCCGTGCTGGAGGGCATGGCGCTGTGGAGGCCCACGCCGCTGTACCGGGCGATCCGTCTGGAGCGCGAGCTCGGCACGCCGGCCCACATCTACTTCAAGTACGAGGGCACCAGCCCGGTGGGCAGCCACAAGCTGAACACGGCGCTGGCGCAGGCGTACCTGAACAAGATCGCCGGAGTGAAGCGCCTGGCCACCGAGACCGGAGCGGGCCAGTGGGGCTCGTCGCTGTCGATGGCGTGCCAGATGTTCGGCTTGGAGTGCACCGTGTACATGGTGCGGGTGAGCTACAAGCAGAAGCCGTACCGCCGCTCGATGATGCACACGTTCGGCGCCAAGGTGCACGCCAGCCCCAGCCACTACACCCAGTACGGCCGCAAGCTCTTGGAGCAGGATCCCGAGTGCCCCGGCAGCCTCGGCATCGCCATCAGCGAGGCGCTCGAGGACACCGTCACGCACAAGCACGTGCGCTACTCGCTGGGCAGCGTGCTGAACCACGTGCTGCTGCACCAGACGGTGATCGGCCAGGAGTGCCGCAAGCAGATGGAGATGGCCGGCGAGTATCCGGACGTCGTGATCGGGTGCGTCGGCGGAGGCAGCAACTTCGCGGGCATCGCCTTTCCGTTCTTGGCGGACAAGTTCGCGGGCAAGGAGGTGCGCGTGGTGGCGGTCGAGCCGGCGTCCTGCCCCACCCTCACCAAGGGGGAGTACCGCTACGACTTCGGCGACACCGCCAAGACGACCCCGCTGTTCAAGATGTACACGCTCGGCAGCGACTTCATGCCGCCATCGATCCATGCCGGCGGTCTGCGGTACCACGGCATGGCGCCTCTGGTTTCGCTGCTGTACCATCTGGGGCAGATCGAGGCGGTGGCCTACGACCAGATCCGCTGCTTCGAGGCCGCGGTGCAGTTCGCCCGTTGCGAGGGGATCATCCCCGCGCCCGAGTCGTCGCACGCCATCCGGGCCGCGATCGACGAGGCGCTGAAGGCCAAGGAGGCCGGCGAGCAGAAGGTGATCCTCTTCAACCTCAGCGGAAATGGCTACCTCGATCTCGGAGCCTACGACTCGTACTTCAGCGGACACCTCACCCAGGCCTGAGCGGCGCTGGCCGATCGTCTTCGCGGCGGTCGCCCTCCAGCTGTGCCTCGGATCGGTGTACGCGTGGTCGGTGTTCCGCACGCCGCTCGAGCGGGGCTACGGCTGGACCTACGAGGAGACCGCCGCGCCGTTCCGTTTCTTCCTGTTCGCCTACGCGTTCGGAATCTGGATCGGAGGGTCCCTGCTCGACCGCCTGGGGCCGCGCACCGTCGCGCGCGCGGGCGGGCTGTTGCTGCTGGCGGGTTTGGCGCTGGCCTCCTTGCAGAGGGCGCCGCTCGGGCTGTCGGTCTGCTACGGGCTGATCGAAGGCTTGGGCGCGGGCGTCGCCTACCCGACTCCGGTGGCCACGCTGATCCGGTGGTTTCCGGATCGGAAGGGCCTGATGGGCGGGGTGGGGGTGTTCGGCTTCGGCGCGGGTTCGCTGTTGTTCGCGCCGCTGATCGCGGCCGCACTGGACGGCGCCCCGCACGAGCAGGCGTTCCGTTTGCCGCCGACGTTCCTCACGCTCGGCGTCGCGTTCGCCGTCGTGGGGTGGCTGGCGGGAGGCTTGTTCCGGTGGCCGCCGGTGGAGCACGGCGGTGCGGAGGCCGCGGCGGCCTGGGGTACCGATCCGCTGCGCACGGTCCGAACGTGGCCCTACCCGGCCCTGTGGGCCTGCTTCCTGCTTGCGGCGGGGGTGGGGTTGGCCGCGATCAACGAGGCCAGCCCCCTGTTGGAGCGTCTGCGGGAGGCCTCGGGCGGCTGGATCGCCCCCTCGCTCGGGGTGGGGCTGATGGCGGTGGCGAACGGGGCCGGGAGGCTCGTCTGGGGCTTGGCGGCCGACCGTGCGGGTCGCAGGGCGGCGATGGCGACGATGTTCGGCGTGCTGGCGGCGTCGGCGGCTCTGTTCGCGGGATGCCGGTCGCAACCGCCGGCCGTGGCCGCCCTGGTCGGCATCGGGTTCTGCTTCGGGGGGATGCTCGGCATGCTTCCCACGAACGTGAGCGGCTTCTTCGGCACCCGGTTCTTCGGCTCCAACTACGGCATGACGTACACGGCGTTCGCGCTCGCGGCCTGGGTCGCGCCTGCGGTGGTGTCGGCCGCGGTGCGGCAGGGCATGGCGACCGCCGCGCCCTCCGCGGCGCACGCCGCCGGTGGATGGATGATGGTCGCGGCGGCCGGCGTCGGCCTGGCCTCGGCTCTCGCGCTGAAGGGTGGGGCCCCCGACCGACCGAGGCCGCAGGGCTGAGCGGCGCCGTCGGCCGAAGCCCGCGTGCGGGTACGGTGGGATCGTGGCGGGTGGCACCAAGCCGATTCGGGTGCGGCAGACCCACGGGTGGCTGGGCGCCGCAGTGGCTAGGCTGCTCGAACGGTCGGTCCGGAACGGGTTCCACACCGTGTGGTGGAGGCCTCCGGCGCGACCGCTGCCGAGGCCGTGCGTGCTGGTGGCGAACCACCACGGTTGGTTCGACGGCCACCTGCTGTTCCTCGCCGTCCGCAGGCTGGGCCTGCCGACCGTGCTGTGGGTCGAGCGACTGGACGAGTTCCCGTTCTTCGCCAGCATCGGGGCGCTGCCGTTCCCCAAGACGGACGCCGCGCGGCGCGCCGCGACGGTCCTCCGCACGGCGCGCTGGCTGAGGGCCGGCGGCAACCTGGCTGTGTTCCCCGAGGGCGTGCTGCACCGTCCTCCCGATCTGGATCCGATCGAGCCGTCTCTGCGTCTGGTGCGGCGCGTCGCGCCCAGCGTGCCGCTGGTGCCGGTGGCGATCCGGTACGAGATGTCGGTGCACCAGCGGCCGGAGGCCTGGCTGACGTTCGGCGAGCCGACCGAGCCGGAGTCGGTCGCCTCGGCGCTGCAGGACCTGCTCGCGTCCTTGGTGCCGGAAGGCCGTTACGAGGTCCTAGCCCGGGGTAAACCGGATGACGACGAACGTTGGCGCTGGCCGTTCTCTCGTTCGGGAGGCTGAGGGTATGGCGACGCGAGGCTGGAGGGCAAGGCCCGAGGATTACGAGGAGTGCCGGAGGCTCCACGCGGCCTATGGCTCCACGTACTACCTGTCCTCCCGCCTGTTCCCGCCCCGCAGGCGTCGCCAGGTCGACGCCGTGTACGGCTTCGTCCGTGTCCCGGACGAGTGGGTGGACAACTCCGGAGGAGCGCCGCGCGAGGAGTCCGAGCGCAGGCTGGCGGCCTACCGCCGCGAGCTGATCGCCGGCCTGGAGGGCGAGCGGCCTCTGCACCCGGTGCTTCGCGCGTTCTGCGAGACGGCTCTGGAAATCGGCATCCCCCGTGAGGAGCCGCTGGTGTTCCTCGACGCCATGGAGCAGGACCTGCGGCAGAGCACGTACCCGACCTACGAGGACTTGCGGGCGTACATGCGGGGAAGCGCCGTGGCGGTGGCGTTCATGATGTTTCCGATCCTCGGCATCCCGATGCGCGAGGGCTTCCGCGAGGGCGCCGCGTCGCTGGCCGAGGCGATGCAGATGACGAACTTCCTGCGCGACGTCGGCGAGGACCTCGACCGGGGCCGCATCTATCTGCCTCTGGAGGACCTCGAGCGCTTCGGCCTGACGCCCGAGGACCTGCGTCGGCGCGAGGTTTCCGACCGGTTCGTCGAGCTGATGCGCTTCGAGATTCGGCGGACCCGCGATCTTTACGCCGCCAGCGACCCAGAGATCGAGCGACTGCCGGCGTTCGGCCGGAAGCCCGTGCGGCTGGCGAGGGAGCTGTACAGCCGAATCCTGGACCGCATCGAGGACCGTGGCTACGACGTCTTCGGCGGTCGGGCACGCACCGGACGGGTGGAAAGAGCGTGGACCGCGCTGAGGGTCGCTGTGCTCGGGTGAGCTAAACCAGCCGGATCGAGGGTTCTCCCTCGACCACCCGACCGATCTCGGCGTAGCCCGGAAGGGGGCCGGGAGAGAACAGAGCCAGTCCGCCGCTCGTCTGGGGGTCCAAGGCGACGGCCTTCAACCAGGCGGGAACGGATGGGTCCACGTGGAGACGATCCCCGAGGTGTAGCTCGTTGGCTCCCGCCCCACCGGTGGTGTTGCCCTCGGCCACCATCCGCTCCACGCCGGGCAGAACGGGCAGGGCCTCGGCGCGAATCTCGATCGCCGTTCCGCTCGCGCGGGCCACGTTGAACAGGTGTCCGCAGAGTCCGAAGCCGGTGATGTCCGTGGCGCAGCGCACGCCGTGGGCCACGCCGCCCTCCGCCGCCTCTCTGTTCAGCGTGGTCATCCACCGCACGGCCTCGGCCAGCTCCTCGGGAGCGCACGCGTCGAACTTGGCTGCCGTGGACACGATGCCGCTGCCGAGCGGCTTGGTCAGGAAGATCCGGTCGCCCGGCCGGGCCATTGTGTTGACGAACATGCGCCTTGGGTCCACCTCGCCCGTGACCGCCATGCCGAACTTGGGCTCCTTGTCCTCGACGCTGTGGCCCCCAACCACCACCGCTCCGGCCTCGGTGACCTTGTCGTAGGCGCCCTGCAGGATGGCGGCCCACACCTCCGGCGGCGCCAGGCCGGGGGAGAAGCAGGCGATGTTCAGAACGGTGAGCGGACGTCCGCCCATCGCGTACACGTCGCTGAGGGCGTTGGCCGCGGCGATCGCACCGAACGAGTACGGATCGTCGACGATGGGCGTGAAGAAGTCGACGGTCTGAACGAGCGCCCGATCCTCGGACAGCCGGAACACCCCCGCGTCGTCGCTGGTTTCAAAACCGACGAGCAGGTTGGGGTTCGTCGATCGGGGAAGCTGACGGAGCACCTCCGCCAGTTGGGATGGCCCCAGCTTCGACGCTCAACCGGCGCAGGAGACGAGCTGCGTGAGACGCATCGCGGAGAGTCTACCGCGGCTCCAAGCGCAGCGTGCGGAACGGCTCCACGCGCCGTCCGGGCCGCCCCAGCTCGGCGGCGGCCGTGCGGGCGCGGTAGTCGACCATCGACTGGATGTAGGTCAGGCGCTGGCCGGAAAACTGGCTGGCGTGCACGCCGAGAAGCCTCTGGGCCTCCGGCCATTGGTCGGTGACCTCCATCCCCCCGTTCGCCGCGCTGGTGGAGAACAGCAGCACCCAGCCCTCGAACCCGACCCGCCGGGCCGCCCGCACGGCCGCGTCTCCGGCGGCGCGATGGTCCCGGTGATACACCTTGCGCACGTGCTCCGGGTCGAACGTCAACAGAAAGTCCGGTTGGAACGTCCGAATCTCCTCGGTCAGCAGGGCCACGGTGTCTTCGTCGGCCCGTAGGCGGCCGTCCGGCTTGCCGAAGAACCGAACCGAGGCGATGCCGAACAACTCCGCGGCCCGGAGCTGTTCGGCTCGGCGCGTGCGCGCGGTTCCCTCCGCGTCGTGGAACGGGTAGTAGCCCTTGTCCCCGTCGGTCAGCACGATCAGCCTCACTTGGGCGCCGGCCTCGCGGAGCCGGAGAAGCGTTCCGCCCACGTAGAACGCCTCGTCGTCCGGATGCGCCGTGACCACGAGCACCCGCGAGTCGGGCCTGAGCAGCCCGATCTGGACGGGGTCAACCGGGAGTTGACCCTCCGGCTTCGGCTTGGGGGACAGCTCGATCCTTTGAGGCTGCCACCAGTACAGGCCCACCAACGCCATGGCCGACACCCCCGTCAAGGAGGCGAGGGCCTTGAAAAACCCGCGCACGCTTCTCTTCCGGTCTCGTTTGGCCAACACTCCATCTTACGCGCGCCGGTTCCAACCGTTCGGTGTATCCTGCCGCCATGCCGCTTCGAGAGGGCTGGATGGCCCTTCACCTCGAGGCTCCGAAGAGGATTCCGCGCACCGAGTACTCCGCGGAGTTCCATTGGGAGCTGATCCGCGCGGTCACCGGGCTGGAGGTCGGTCCCGGCAGCGGTCCCACCGAGCGGGAGGCGGCCGCCGTGGCGTTCCAACGGGCGTGGAGCTACGATCTCGCCTGGTCCACGCTGATCGGAGGGGAGGAGTTCGGACCGTGGCGCACCCGCATGGGGCACGCGGAATACATGGTCGCCGGCGAGGACTGGGATCCCACCGTCTCCAGCCCGTTCCGGTCGCCCGAGGAGGTGCTGGCGTTCGATCCTCTCGAGCAGTTGCCCGAGCCCGACGTTCCGACGATCCGCCGCCGCTTCGAGGAGCACTACCGGGCCAACGTGCGCCGCAACGACGACCTGGTGAACATGACCGGCGTGTACGTGACGTGCGTGTCCGGCCTCATCGAGCTGTTCGGCTGGGAGCTGCTGCTCACCGCGATGGGCTTGGATCCGCGCCGCATGGGCGAGCTGACCGATCGGTACTGCCGGTGGATCGGGCGGTACTTCGAGGCCTTGGCCCAGGCCGACGTGCCCGTGGTGATGGTGCACGACGACATCGTCTGGAGCTCCGGACCGATCTTCGACCCGGAGTGGTACCGGAGGCACGTGTTCTCCAACTACCGCCGAATGTGGGAGCCGGTGCTCGCCTCGGGCAAGCGTCTTCTGTTCACCTCCGACGGCAACTACACGATGTTCCTGGAGGACATCGCCTCCTGCGGGGCGCACGGCTTCGTGATGGAGCCGATGACGAGTCTGGAGTTCGCCGCCGAGAGGTTCGGTCGGACGCACGTGCTGATCGGCAACGCCGACACCCGCATTCTTCTGGCGGGGCCGGAGGAGCGGATCCGGGCCGAGGTGGAGCGCTGCCTGTCCGTGGGCAGAGGCTGCCCGGGGTTCTTTCTGGCCGTCGGCAACCACATCCCGCCGAACACCCCGGTGGAGCACGCGCTGGCCTACGACCGTGCCCACCGGGAGCTGGGTTGGCGCTGACTCAGCCCTCGAAGCGGTAGCCGACGCCGCGCACCGTGACCAGGCGCCTAGGGTGCTTCGGGTCCTCCTCGATCTTCATGCGCAGCCAGCGCACGTGCACGTCTACGGTCCGCTCGGTGACGAACGCGTCCTTGCCCCACACCCGGTCCAGCAAGGTCGCGCGGTCGAACACCCGCCCCGGGTTCCTGGCGAAGAAGTAGAGCAGGGCGAACTCTTTGGTGGACAGCTTGAGCGGCTCCCCGCGCAGGGTGGCGGTGTGCGAGCGCGGATCGATGGCGAGGTCCCCGCTCTCCGCCGGCTCTTGCAGAGCCTCGCCGTGCGCCCGGCGGAGGACCGCCTTGACGCGCGCCGACAGCTCGCCCAGGTTGAACGGTTTGACGATGTAGTCGTCGGCCCCCATCTCCAGCCCTTGGATGCGGTCCGACTCGCTCGCCCGGGCCGTGAGGAAGAGGATCGGCACCTGGCTCTCCTTGCGGATTGTCCGGCAGAGGTCGAACCCGGACCGCTTGGGCAGCATGATGTCCAGCAGGATCACATCCGGCCGGACCCGCCGGAACAGGCTCAGCGCCTCCTCGGCGGTGGTGGCGGTGAACGTGGAGTGGCCGTCGCGACGCATGCGCATCTCGACGGTCTCGAGCAACGTCGGCTCGTCGTCTACGATCAGCACCTTCATGTCCGTCTCGCACGCTCCGCGCGAAGGCGCCGACCGCAGGCCGCGGGATCAGCCCGCGATGATCTCGACGTTCGCGCGGGGAACCATTACTTCCTCGCCAGAGTCCAGCCGCGCCCGCAGCACGCGCACCAGGGTGCCCGACTCGACCTCCACGAGCTGGTGGGGAAGCTGGGTCACCTTCCCGATGCGGCCGAAGTACGGCTCGCGGATCACGCGGATCGGCGTGCCGATCTCCAGCGCCATGCCCGCATCGGCCGCCGGGGTCTCGGACGGGGCGGTCTCCATCGGTACGATCACCTCCGGTCGGATGACGCCCGCGCGGATCTGGGTGGCGCCGTTGATGCTCGCCTGCCTGCCCTCCAGGCTCTTCAGCAGCCCGAACGTGCGCTCGGCCATCGCGAGGAAACCGAAGCCCTCGGTCACGATGATCGTGATCGGGATGGACTCCTGGCCGGTGATCGCCACGCCGATGTCGTAGCCGAGGTACCGCACCAGGTCGCTGTCCCGGATGCCTCCGACCACCACTCCGGCTGCGCCCACCGCGGCCGCCCGCTCCAGGGCCTCGAAGGTCACGCCGCTGCCGCCCACCAGCACCGCACCCGCGTCCCCGTCGCCGATGTGCGAGGCGTCGAGGGTGTCCTGGTTCGACGCCACGGCGACCCGGACCTTGCCGGAGCGTTCGCCGCCCACGCCGAAGATGCCCTGCACCATCGCGCCGCGCGTCTCCACCACGGCGCCCTCCTCGGGCAGAACCTCCGCGATGCGCCCCCGCAGGTACGCCGTCAGGTTCACCGGCGTCGGCGGCTCGCGGACCAGCACGTGCCCGGTCAGCTCGGACACCTGCTCCACCACGCCGGTGTAGTCCGCGTGCACCTGGGCCTTGAACAGCCCGAAGAAGCCCTTGGTCTCGGCGATCAGCTGGCCCTTCTCGATGGGGTCGCCCGGCTTCAGGCGGAACATGGCGGCCGCCTCCTTGGGCTCGACGCCGAGCTTCTCGGCGAGCTTGATGGTCTGCAGGATTCCCGGAAGCTTCGCCTGAGCGATGACGGTGTCCGGCTCGGTGGGGTCGCCCTCCCTCACCAACACCTCGCCCTTGATCGGAAGCCGGCGGGTCTTCCGAACGACGATGTCGGCACTGACGGTCAAGCCCGGTGTATAGGCGCTGGCCAAATCCTTGTCTCCTCCTGGTGCGGCCGGTGGCCGGCTCGTTCCGGGAAGTTTAGCATGCCGAGCATCCTCGGAATCTGAAGGAGAGGGTATCCGAGCCGGCGCTCCCAGTGGGTTAAGGTTCGGTTAAGGATGGGGCGGGCGGCAGCTCGCGGTCGCTGCTGTGTCCCGGGAAGAGCTTCGCGGTTGGGTCCAGATGCACCTTGGCGAAGCAGACCGCGGTGGCCGCCTCCCCCACGCCGGTTGCGATCAGTTTCAGCTTCGACCCGTGCGAGCAGACGTCTCCGGCGGCGAACACCCCCGGCAGGTTGGTGCGGAAGGCTGAGTCCACCACGATCTGGTTGCCGACCGTCTCGATGCCCCAGGAGCGGATCGGGCCGAGCGACGACTTGAACCCGATGTTCACCACCAGGTCGTCGCACTCGACGATGAGCCGGTCGGAGCCGTCTGCCGTGGCCAGCTCGACCGCCTCGAGGCGCTCGTCTCCGAGCAGGGCGGCGACGGTGTACGGCGTGAACATGCCGACCGGACTCGACCGCAAGGCATGCACCGTCTCCTCGTGCGCCCGGAACTCGTTGCGCCGGTGCACCAGCGTCACGTGCCGGGCGACCTTGGCCAGAGCGAGCGCCCAGTCGCAGGCGCTGTCGCCGCCGCCGACCACCACGACGCGCCGATCCGCATGGTCGGCCAGCCTGCGGACTCCGTACTGGAGGCCGCGGCCCTCGAAGCGCGCCTCCTCCGCCAATCCGAGCCGCGTAGGCTGGAAGGCGCCCGGTCCCGCCGTGATCAGCAGCGTGCGGGTCTCCAATCCTTCGGAGCGGTCCGTTCCCAGCACCCAGCCGTCCTCTGTGGGTGCCAAGGTCTGAGCCGTCTCGCCGAGACGGACCTCGGGGCGGAAGCGCAGCGCCTGCTCGGCCATCTGCCGGGCGAGGTCCTTGGCGAGGATGGCTGGGAAGCCCGGCATGTCGTACACGTGCTTCTCCGGATACAGCGCCGTGAGCTGGCCGCCCAGTTCCGGCAGGCTGTCCACGATCCGAACGGACATCCCCCTCAGACCCGCATAGAACGCTCCGAACAGGCCCGTGGGCCCCGCACCGATGATCGTGATGTCCGTGCTCACCAAGCCTTCCTACGCTTGGGCCCGCGCTTTCGGCGCGTAGTCCCGGGAGGACACGCGCCGAGGAAACAGAAAGTACTGTTAGAATCGCCAGAATATCGTTCGTTGTGTCCGAAAATCGTGTACAATGGGATCGTTCCGTTCGAGAAGAGCGGAAGGAGAGAGGGAATGAAGAGCCTTCTGTTGCGTACTTTCTGCGTGATGATCGCCGTGTCGGCCTTCGCGATGGGCCGCTCCGTCTTGCTGACCTACTCGGCGACGGACTTCTATCTGGAGAAGCTCGGCTGGGACGGCACGCAGTCCGGAAACTTCGACATCCTGTCCGGGACGGGTCTGTCCGGCTCGGTCTCGGTCACGCCGGGCATCCCCGCCCCCATCGACACGCACGACCTGGAGTTCCAAGTCGGCATCAACTCTTCCGCTCCGTGGACGCCGGCGCCCTACGAGCTGTCCTACCAGCTGACGGTCGAGGGAGTGACGCAGACCCTGAAGCACCAGGTGAACGTGAACATCGGCTGGACGGACGACCTGCACATCCTGCCGACGACCGCCTACTTCAACACGGCGAAGGGGTTGGTGAAGTACACGGCGGATCCGGTGTCCTTCATCGGCACCGATCTGGGCAGCCACTACGGCAAGCTGAGCGGCAAGCTCGAGGTCGTGCCGGAGCCGGCCACGATCGCTCTGGCCGCCGCGGGCCTCGGTGTGGCGCTGCGCCGCAGAAGGGCCGCTCGCCGCTGAGGCCCGGCCCTGTCCTCTCCGGCGGGGGCGCGAACGCGCCCCCGTCCGCTTTTTCGAGATGGGTACGATCCAGCGACGATGATCGACCGAGCTGAGGGCGAGAGGATCGTGCGCGTCTTGTCGGAGAGCCGAGAGCGGGGCGGGCAGCTCCGCGCCCAGGCGATGCGGCTCCTCTCCGAGCTGCCCGACTACCGATGGGTCGGCGTGTACCGCTTGGAGGGCGACACGCTGGTCCTGGCGGAGTACGTCGGCGCGCCGACCGAGCACGACCGCATTCCGGTGGGCCGCGGCGTGTGCGGGACGGCCGTGGCCGAGAACCGGAACGTGGTCGTGCAGGACGTCCGCGAGCTGGACAACTACCTGGCCTGCAGCCTGGAGACCAGGAGCGAGATCGTCGTGCTGATCCGCGACGCCGAGGGCCGGATCCTCGGCCAGATCGACGTGGACGGCCACCGGGTCGGCGCGTTCGACTCCACGGACGAGGCGCTGCTGGAACAGGTCGCCGCGATCCTCGCCGCCCGGTGGGAAGGCTGAGCGCTCAGCGGGGCAGTCCCTCGGGGAACCACAGCTGCAGCTCGCGCTCGGCGGCCTCCGCGTCGCTGGAGCTGTGCGTCAGGTTGTCGTCGATGGACAGCGCCAGATCGCCGCGGACCGTGCCCGGGGCCGCCTCGATCGGGTTGGTGGCGCCCATCATCGCTCGCACGGCCTTCACGGCGTTGGTGCCCCGCACGGCCATCGCGACCACCGGGCCGGAGGTCAGGTAGTCGCAGACCCCTTGGTAGAACGGCTTGCCGACGTGCTCGGCGTAGTGCTCCTCGACCGTGGACCGGGGAGCCTGCATCAGCTTCAGGCCCACGACCTCGAGGCCGCGCAGCTCGATGCGGCGGGTGATCTCGCCGATCAGGTTGCGCGCGACGCCGCCCGGTTTGATGAGAACGAGAGTGGTTTCCATACCGAACGCGGAGGATACCGGCCCGGGCAGCCTTCCAATGGACCCACAAAGAGGATTCGAAGAGTGTAAAGTCCAAGGCGTCGTGGTCGCCAGCCTGCAGAACCTCACGGTCCGGTACGGCTCGTTCACGGCCCTGGACTCCCTCTCCGTCGACATCCCCGAGGGTTGCGTGGGTCTGCTGGGGCCGAACGGGGCCGGCAAGACCACCCTCATCAAGACCATGCTGGGATTCCTCCCGCCGGCGGAGGGCGGCGGCGCGGTGCTGGGCTGCGACATCCGCACGCAGGGCCGGGAGATCCGCCAGAAGGTCGGCCTAATGCCCGAGCAGGACTGCCACATTCCCGGTCTGAACGCGGTGCAGTTCGTCGCGTTCGCCGGCGAGCTGGCCGGCATGCCGTCGGAGCTCGCGCTGCGCCGGGCGCACGAGGTGCTGGAGTACTGCGGGCTGGGCGAGGCGCGGTACCGGAACGTCGAGACCTACTCGACCGGCATGAAGCAGAGGATCAAGCTCGCGCAGGCCCTGGTGCACGGCCCGCGTCTGCTGCTGCTGGACGAGCCCACCAACGGTTTGGACCCGAGGGGCCGAGAGGAGATGCTCGACCTGATTCGTTCGGTCAGCCACGGCAAGGGCGTCAACGTGATCGTCAGCAGCCACCTTCTGCCGGACGTCGAGCGGGTGTGCGACCACGTGGTGGTGGTGAGCAGGGGAAAGGTCACGGAACAGGGCGCCATCGCGCGGCTGAAGGTGATCGAGGGGCGGCCGATCGACCTGGAGCTGAAGGAGGAGTCGCCGGAGTTCATCCGCGCCTTGGGGGAGCTGGGCGCCAGCGTGGAGGTCACGGGCCTGGTGTGCCGCGTGCGTCTGGATGGTCCTGCCGAGCAGGTGTCGGCGATCCTGTTCCGGACCGCCCGGCAGACGGGGGCGCAGATCCGGGGGATGGCGGTGGCGCAGCGCTCGCTCGAGGGAGTGTTCGAGGAGGCCGTCCGTGCCTGACAGCGGCCTGATCGCCGATCTGAGCTACCGGGGCTACGACGGGCCTCTGCTGCCGCCGACCCATCGGTGGTGGGTCATCGCGCGCATGGGGATCCGGCAGGCGTTCCGCAAGCGCGCCTACTGGGTGGTCACGGCGCTGTCGGCTTGGTACTACCTGGTCATGATGGCGGTGCTGTTCTTCTTCGAGCGCGCCGCCCAGAGCGCGCCGGGTCCCAGGGGCGAGGCCAGCTTCGAGGCGTTCCTCGGTCGCATCGTGTGGAAGGACCAGTTCCTGCACGGGTTCGGTTTCGCCCAGCTGCTCTATCTGATCGCCGCGCTCATGCTCGGTGCAGGGGCGATCGCCAACGACAACCGCTCCAAGGCGCTGCTGGTGATCCTGAGCAAGCCGTGCGACAAGCGCGACTATCTGGCGGGCAAGTGGATGGGCGTGTTCCTGCCGCTGCTCGCGATGATGCTGATTCCGCCGCTGGTGTTCTTCCTGTACGGCGCGCTCAGCTACCGCGACTACGGCTTCCTGGACAACCCTTGGTTCTTCCCCAAGTTCCTGGCGGTGATCGTGCTGGGGGCCGCCGTGCACACCAGCCTGGTGATCGGCATCAGCTCGTTGTTCGATCAGGGCCGTTTGGCCGGAGCCTCCTACGCCGGCATCTACTTTTTGACCAACTTCTTCACGCAGCTGATGGTGTTCGCCTGGCTGGCCTCGCAGGGGTTCCGGCGCGGCGGCCCCAGGATGGGTGGCGGCGGCTCGCCGTTCGCCGAATACGTGGACCGGCTGTACTACGCCAGCATCGACGGATTGCTGATCGGCCTGTGCAAGGCGATTCTGGGCACGGACGGCTCGCCGCAGTTCGGCATGCCTAGTCCGATCCGCTCGGTTCCGGCGCCTCCGCTGATCCCGTCGCTCGCTGTGGCCGTGGTGCTGTGCGCCGCGGGGGTGGCGGTGGCTTGGAGCCGCATCCGGGCCGTGGAGGTGGTTCGATGATCGAGCTGCAGTCGGTGAGCCACTGGTACGGGCAGGTGATCGGCGTGAACGACGTCACCTGCACGATCGGCCCGGGCGTCACGGCGTTGCTCGGCATGAACGGCGCGGGCAAGACCACCATGATGCGCCTGATCACCGGGCAGATCCGCGCCAACACCGGGAGCGTGCGGGTGCTGGGCCACGACCCCTTCGCCAACCCCGAGGTGTACCGCCTGCTGGGCTACTGTCCGGACGTCGACGCGTTCTACGAGACCATGACCGGCCGCGAGTTCGTCACGCTGATGGCGCGGCTGGCGGGCTTCTCGGCCTCCGAGGCCCGGCGGCGCGCGGACGACGCCATCGACCGCGTGGGAATGTCCGACCGAGCCGACCGCAAGCTGGCGGGCTACTCCAAGGGCATGCGGCAGAGGATCAAGCTGGCCCAGGCGATGCTGCACGAGCCCCGCATCATCCTCTTGGACGAGCCGCTGAACGGGCTGGACCCGGGCGGCCGGCGCGAGTTCATCCTGCTGCTGAAGCACCTCGCCGAGGAGGGCAAGTCGATCCTGGTCAGCAGCCACATCCTGTTCGAGGTCGAGCAGATGACCCGCAGCATCCTGCTGCTGCACCGTGGCAGGCTGCGCGCCACCGGAGACCTCCGCGTGATCCGCGAGCTGATCGACCGGCACCCGCACCGCATCCGGATCGAGACCCCCATGCCAAGGGCCGTCGCGGCCCGGCTGGTCGAGTGGCCGTTCGTGCTGAGCGTTGCGATGGAGGCCGGCGGCGAGGCGCTGGAGATCCAGACCAGAGAGCCGGATCGCTTCTACGGGTCGCTGCCCGATCTGGTGGACGAGGGGATGGTCATCCTCGGCCTCTCGAGCCCCGACAACAACCTCGAGTCGGTGTTCCGCTACTTGGTGGAGGCATGATCGCGAGAGTCCTGTTCCTGCATGCGCTGCGCGACTTCCTCCGGTTTCGGAGGGTGCTGGCTTGGCTGCTGGTGATCGCCGGCGTGGCCGTGGCGGGCTGGGTGTGGTCGGGGCTGATGGGCGACATGGCCGCGACGGACGTATACGCCCGGCTGTCGTCGATCCTCACCTTCCGGGTGCTTCCGCTGGCCGCGGCGGTGTTCGCGACGGCGGTCGTCGGCCAGGAGGTGGAGCAGAAGACGATCGTGTACCTGCTGACGAGGCCGGTCGGCCGGCCGACGCTCCTGCTCAGTCGTGCGGCGGCGGCCACCCTGGTCGTGTACGCGATCGCGGCGGCGTGCGCGCTGACGGTCGCGCTGGCCACCCGCTTCGGGCCGGGCGTGGCCGGCTCCTTGGCTCGCGACTTGGTGGCGCTGGCGGTGGGGTCGCTGGCGTACGTGGGGCTGTTCCTGGTGGTGAGCCTGCTGCTGAACCGGGCGATGGTGGTGTGCCTGCTGTACGCCTTCGGGTGGGAGACCTCCGTGGGGAACATGCCGGGCGACCTGTACCACCTCGCCGTCTCCAGCTACCTCGCGGCGATCGGCTCCAAGCCCGCGCCCACGTCCGGCAACCCGATGCTCGACCTCCTGTCCGGCCAGCTTGGCCTGAACCTGATCTCGCCGGAGCGCGCGTGGACCGTGCTGGTCGCTCTGATCGTGGTTTGCGTGGTGTTCGCCGCCAGGTGGTTCGCCACGCACGAGTACGTGCCGCGCGAGGACGCCGAGTGACCGCGCGGACGTCCAGCCCCGGCGAGGCGGCACTGGTGCGCCAGCGGCCCACCCGCGTGTAGACTGCGGCGCGTGGCGCGCCGAGGCTTCACCCTGATCGAGCTGCTCGTGGTGATCGCGATCGTCGCGATCTTGGCCGCGATCCTCTTCCCCGTGTTCGCCCGTGCCAAGGATGCGGCCAAGGGCACCGTGTGCCTTTCGAACCTGCGCCAGCTGGGCTTGGGCCTCACGATGTACCGCGAGGACCACGACGGAGTGTGCTTCTTCTTCGCTCACGACCGGGACCTCTCCCGAAGCCAGCCGTGGGCTCCGTTCGGGGCCACGAGGGAGAACCGCTGGTGGAACCAGATCCTGCCGTACACGCGGACGACCGGGAACCTGCTGGTGTGTCCCGTCGACTCGGGCAGGGCGCCGCACGCTCTGGAGGACGGACGGCCGGAGGGCGAGCCTCGGGTTCCGCGGTCCTACGTGGCCAACCGGGCGCTGGAGTCGCTCTCCGAGTCGCAGGTCGAGCGGGCGTCAGAGGTCGCGATGGTCACGGAGAAGTCGTCCGCAGCATGGGCCGACGACTCCTGGTACGAGCCACCGAAGAACCTGTACAACAAGGTGTCGGGCGGCGTCGACCTCGGCGAGCCGGTGCTCGCCTTCGGTCGGCACTCCGACGGAGCCAACGCGATGTTCTTCGACGGGCACGCGGCCCGGATCGCCCGGGGGCGGTGGCTGAGCGATCCCTGCGGTGAGCCGATGAGCGGCGTGGAGCTGATCCGGCTGTACCCGATCCCGCTGGTGCCGGGCCGCACGATCTGGCACGAGCGGTGCCCCCAGTAGCCCGGGACCAACTACCGGGTTTCGGATCGGATCGTAGCCGCATGCTGTAAGAGAGAAGGGATGATCCTTCCTTCGGTCGGCCTCGCCGTTTCGTTCGCCTTCCTGGGTGAGCCCCTTGAGGTCGTCCGCGCGGAGCGGACCGAGGCTCTCGCGGGGCGGCTGGGGCGCCGCGTGGAGCAGACGCTCGTGGTTCGTGACTCTTCCGGCCGCGAGCGGACGGTGCGGGCGGGCGCGTGCCACACGCGCGTCGCTCGCTCTCACGGCGGCTTCCGAGCGGGCGATCGGATTCTGGTGCGGCGCGATGCGCTCGGCGGGGTGGAGCTCGTGAAGCTGCCATAGGGCGCAAGGCCCGCAGGGTGTTGGGGAGGCCCGACTGTTCCAGCCGGGCCTCCCGGCATTTTCACCGGTTCGCCGCCTCCGGGTCCCAGATCGTCCGAACACGTTGTATAATGGCGTTCGAAACGATTCGCGAATCGTTTCGAACGCGCCGATGACGGCGCGCAGGGGCCATGGCGGCGACCATCAAGGACATCGCGAAGAGGCTGAACATCTCGGTGAGCACCGTGAGCTACGCGCTCAACGGCGGGCCCCGCCCGGTTGCGCCGGAGCTTCGTGAGCGCGTCCTGCAGGTCGCCAAGGAGCTCGACTACCGTCCCAACCGCCTCGCGAAGTCGCTCATCACCCGCCGGAGCCACATCGTCGGCGTGGTGCGCGACGCGTCCGCGCACGATCTGGTCACCAGCCCCTACATGCAGGGCGTGCTCAACGGCGTGCTGAACGCCGCCGAGGAGATGGGCCAGAACGTGCTCGTGGTCACCCGGCTGGACCCGCACGACCTGGAGGGCGCCGTGGACCGGCTGCTCGAGGGTCACGTGGACGGTCTGATCTTCGTGGCCACGTTCACCCTGACGCCGCTGTACGCGGAGCTGGCCAAGCGGCGCTTCCCGTACGTGGTGCTCTCCGGCACCGACCAGGCTGCTCCGAGCGTCTGCGTGGACAACGCGGGCGGCGTGCGCCTGGCGCTCGAGCACCTGTACAGCCTAGGCCACCGCAGGATCGGGCACATCGAGGGTATCCCCGGGCACTTTGACGGCCGCGAGCGCTACGAGGCGTTCCGCGCCTTTCTGCGCGAGCGCAACCTGCCGATCGAGCCGCACTGGGTGGCGTGCGGCATGTTCACTCCGTTCGAGGGCGCCACGGCCGCGAGGGCCATCCTGGCCCGCCCGGATCGGCCCACCGCCCTGTTCTGCGCCAACGACGAGATGGCGATCGCGGCGCTCGGGGTCGCCCGGGACCTCGGCATCCGAGTGCCCGAGGAGCTCAGCGTGGTCGGATTCGACGACGCGGTCAACGCCTCGTACTGCCATCCCCCGTTGACCACCGTTCGACAACCTTCCGAAGAGATGGGCGCGGCCGCGCTGCGCACCCTTCTCGAGCGGATCGAAGACCAGTCCCCCGCGCACCTGATGAGGTTCCCCGCGACCCTCGTCGTGCGCTCGTCCACCGCACCCCCAACGAAGGGAGCCCTTTCATGAGAAACAGCAAAGCCTTCACGCTCATCGAGCTTCTGGTCGTCATCGCGATCATCGCCATCCTGGCGGCGATCCTGTTCCCCGTGTTCGCTCAGGCCAAGATGGCCGCCAAGCGCACCGCGGCGCTCAGCAACGCCAAGCAGCTGGCCACCGCGAACCTGATGTACATGAACGACTGGGACGATGCCCTGGTCAAGACGTTCTACGGCTTCCCGTCCTACCCCACCTGCGACTGGGGCAACAACGGCGGAGCCCAGTGGTTCTCGTGGCGGCACTCGCTGGCGCCCTACCACAAGTCCAAGGGGCTTCTGCAGGACAGCACCAACCCGTTCCAAGCGGAGCAGTACTGGGTCGACCAGCCCTGGCTGGGAGTGGGTCAGCCGCAGCCCCGCTACGCGACGAACTTCGCGGTGAACACGATGATCATCGGCTTCGCCAACGGCTGGTGCGGCGGCCCGTGGACTCCTCCGGGTCTGGACAGCCTGAGCACCGTCGAGGACGTGGCCGGCACCATCCTGATGCTGCCCAGCCGCGCCCAGTGGACCGACCTGAAGCCGCAGTTCCTGAGCAAGCAGGTCGAGCCGAAGCCCTGGTGGTGCATCACCCCGGTCGGCGGCAGCTCGGCGGTGTGCCCGGCGGGCGAGAACGGCCCGTTCCACGCGGTGGGCAAGCAGATCGCCTGGGTGTGGGCCGACGGCCACGTCAAGACCAAATCGCCGATCGCCACGATGAACGTGTCCGATCCGGTGAAGGACGACTGGGGCGCGTCGCTGTACGGCATCGATCCGAACACGAACACGCACTACACGCAGGCGGACCGCCAGCTGTGGGTCGACACGGCTTGGGACGAGTACCGCTGAGACCGATCGAATGCGGTTGGGGCGGGCGCCCAGGCGCCCGCCCGCTCCGCGAAGAGGAACAGGAGACAAGGCCGATGCGCAGAGGTTGGTGGATCGCCGTTGTGGGTGTGGCCGCTATGCTCGCCGGTTGTGGGGCGAGTTCGGGCGACACTCCCGTCGAGGAGTACAAGATCGAGCCCGGCAAGCAGCAGACGGGACCGGCCGTGAACGTTCCGCCGGAGGTTCGGGAGAAGATCCAGCAGCAGAATCAGCAGGAGAGCCGCTGACGCCTCCTCGCAGGCTTAGGGAGGATAGGTCGCTGGGCCGCGCCCTCGGGCGCGGCCTCGGCGCGTTGTAGGATCGACTAGAAGCGAAGCCCGTATTGCAGGCACACGATGTGTTGGATCCCGTCGGACCTGGTGTGCGGCACTCCGACGCTTAGGGTCAGCGTCAGACCGGGCGTCAGCACCTCGCCGCAGGCGCCGATCCAGGTGGCACCCCCCTCCCCGGTGATGCAGTCGGCCATCAAGGTCCACGAGCCGAGGGGAGCGTCCAGCCCCACCATCGCTCTGCTCACCCCGTCGCGCATCCAGCCGGCGTGAAGGCGCCAACCCGGCAGGTCGAGCCGACCCACCACGAACGGGGTCGCTCGGTCGCCCTCGATGCTCGACCAGCCCACGCTGAGCGCACCGTCCTTCCCCTCGCCCAGCAGCACCTTGGCGTTCCACGAGGTGGTCCCCTCGAAGTCGTCGTCGTAGCCGATCTCGAGACTGTCCCAAAGCCCGACCTGCAGGCTGTTGCCGTGGTAGTACACCGGGTCGACGTGACGCTCGTTGCCTTGCGTCCACACGTAGAGCATCGCCTCGCGGTGCCTCAGAATGTCCGCCACCGGCATGACGTTCAGCGCGGTGGACCCGCCCCATGCGGTGGCCGATGCGCCGCAGGCGAGAAGCAACAGGCCCGCCCTCACCAAGATTCCTCTCGCACCCATCCCACTCGGTTTATTCCACACTGCCGCAGGTTCCCGCCGCCGGCTTCGCGGTAAGGTGGGGTCTGGGCATGCACGAGGCCGAACTGATCCTCTTCCTGCTGGGCATCATTGTCGCCGCCAAGGTGGGCGCGGAGCTATGCGAGTGGCTCCGCCAGCCCACCGTGCTGGGAGAGATCTTGGCCGGAGTGGCGCTGTTCCAGATTCCGTTCTTTCGGGATGCTCCGGATCGCGAGGCGGTGCGCTTTGTCGCCGAAATCGGAGTGATCCTCCTGCTGTTCGAGGTTGGCCTGGAGAGCGAGCTGTCCCAGTTGCTGAAGGTCGGGGGCCAGGCGGTGCTCGTCGCGCTCGTCGGAGTGCTCTTGCCGCTCTTCTCCGGATGGATTCTGCTTCACCAGCTGGGTTACCCATGGAGCGAGGCGCTGTTCATGGGGGGCATCCTGACGGCGACCAGCGTCGGCATCACGGCGAGGGTTCTGCGCGACCTGAACGTGCTGCGGAGCCGCTCGGGCCAGGTGATCATCGGCGCGGCGGTGGTGGACGACATCCTGGGCCTGCTGGTGCTGGCGATCCTCGTGTCGACGCTGACCCCTCGGAGCGCGTCGACGATCCACCCCGCACTGTTGGTGGCTTTGGCGGTGGTGTTTCTCATCGGCTCGGTGTTCCTCGGGATCCGCCTGGCTCCGATGCTGATGGGCCTGGTCCGTCGGATGCGCGCGGGAGGCACGCTGGTGGTGGCGGCGGTCGGCTTCTGCCTGCTGCTCGCGTACACGGGCACGCTGATCGGCATGGCGCCGATCGTGGGGGCGTTCGCGGCCGGCCTGGTGCTGGCCTCGACCGACGAGAAGGTGCCGATCGAGGACAAGGTCCGGCCCGCCTCGGAGCTGTTCGTGCCGGTGTTCTTCGTGCTGATCGGCATGCAGATCGACGTGACGGTGTTCAATCCGTTCAACCCGGCGAACCACGGCGTGCTGCTGCTGGCGCTGGCGCTGTTCGCCATCGCGGTACCGGGCAAGCTCGCGGCGGGCTTGGGGGCCTTTGGCAAGGGGATCGATCGCTTGCTGGTGGGGATCGGCATGGTGCCCCGCGGCGAGGTGGGGCTGATCTTCGCGACGATCGGCCTGCAGGCGGGGCTGGTGCAGAGGAGCGTGTACAGCGCGGCGGTGGTGGCCTTGCTGGCCACCACCCTGATCGTGCCGCCCTGGCTCGGACGCCGAGCGCTTCGGCTTAGGCCGAGGCCGGAACCGGTGGTCACCGAGGCCTAGGCGGCCCTCCGCAGTTCGTCCTCGGAGAGACGGAACGCCGCGGCGGCCAGGTTCAGGTGCGAGGCGGTTTCGCGGATCTGCGAGGCCATCGCGTCGATCTCCTTGGCGCTCGCCGCCGACTCCTCGCCCGACGCCGCCACGGACTCCATCGCTGCGAAGATCTGCGAGGCTCCGGCCAGTGCGTCGGAGATCGATCCGCCGTTGCGCTCCACGGCCGCGGCCACCGCCTCCAGCCGCTGGGCCAGGTCGCCCACGGCCTCGCCGGTTTTCCGCGCCAGCGCCTCGACGCCGGCGAACCGTTCGAGGACCGCCTCGACCAGCTCCAGCGCCTCACCGATCGCGCCGCCGGCCTCCTCGCTCTGCCGGGTCCCGACCTCCACCAGCTGCGTGGTGGAGTCCATCGCGGCAACGGCCCGCTCCACGTCGGATCGAACCTCGTTCACCAGCTCCGCGATCTCCCGGGTCGACGCTCCGGACTGCTCGGCGAGCTTCCGGACCTCTTCGGCCACCACGGCGAACCCGCGGCCGTGCTCTCCGGCCCTAGCCGCCTCGATCGCCGCGTTCAGGGCCAGCAGGTTGGTCTGCTCGGCGATCTGCTCGATGGCCCCCACGATCGCGCCGATCCGCTGGCCCTTCTCGCCCAGCTGCCGGACGGCCTCGCTGGACTGCTCCACCTGATCGCGGATCCTCGCGATGTTGCGGACGGTCTGCTCGACCTTGTGGCCGCCGTCGCGGGCCCGCTCGGCGGCCGCACGGGCCTCCTCGGAGATCGCCAAGCTCGCACGGGCGCTTTCGTCCGCGGCCTCGCGTGCGGAGTCCACGTGCCGCTCGGATTCCGCGATCTGCCTGAGTTGCTCGTCCGACAGGCTCTTCACCGACTCCAGCGCCGCCTTCAGCGAGTCCATCGAAGCGGTGGTCTCGGTCGCGCCCGAGGCGAGCGTCTCGGCAGCCCGGCTTCCTTGGCTCGCGGCCTCCGCCAGGCCGTGGCACGCGTCGGCCAGCTCGGCAGCGGCCGTGCGGACGCGGAGCACGATCGCCCTCAGGTTGCGCAGCATCGCGTCGAACGCCTTGCCCAGCCGGTCCCGCTCCGATCGGATCGACGCCTCCACAGCCAGCTGGCCCGAGCCGACCGCCTCGGCGAGGTCCGCCTTCTCGCGCAGGTACGCCACCAGACCGCGGAACGAATCCGCCAGGTCCCCGGCCTCGTCCGCGGCTCGGTAGGTCACGTCCACCTCGGTGTCGCCCTGGGCGACCCTGCGGCCGGCCTCGGCGACTTGGCGCACGGGGTCCAGGAGCTTGGCCGCCACCTTCGCGAACACCACCATCGAGGCGCCGGCCACCGCCAGCGCGAGCACCGCGAGCAGCAGCATCAGGTGCCGGCGTCCCTCCCGCACCGCGGCGGCCGCGCCGTCGAAGTCGGCGTCGTACGCCTTGGCCGCCAGCACCCAATCCCACGGGGCGTAGTAGGCCAGGTGGTACGTTCCCGTGAGGGTCCGGCCCTCGGACTTCTCTGCGAAAGGCACCGACTTCTGCTCGCCGTCCTTCAGGGCCGCCGCCTCCTCCAGGACCTTGTCGCTGAGTCCCAGCGCCTCGCCGGCCTTTTTGCCGGCCCACTCGCGCTGTCCCGAGATCAGGATCTCGCCGCGGTGGTCGCCCTTGGTGAGCAGCACGCTGAGGCTTCCACGCTCGCCGATCTGCAGGCTCTCGAAGGCGCGGCGCAAAGCCGGAACGCTCTCCATCTTCTTGCCAGCGTAGAACATGCCCACGACCCTGCCGGAGGCGTCGCGGATCGGCCGATAGCTGGCGACGCACCACGAGTCCACCACGTAGGCGATGCCGTTGTAGTCCTCCCCCTTCAGGACGGCCGCGACCACGGGGTTGGGCTTGCCGTCCGGGTTCGTGGCTGGGATGTAGGTTCCGATCGCGCGCTTGCCGTTCTTGCCCAGAACCGTGGTGGCCACGCGGAGCATGTCGCCCTGGTCGTTCATGCGTTGGAACAACGTGGTGGTGCAGCCGGAGAGCCTGCTGGCCAGATCCAGCACCGGCACCCGTTGGCTCGGTTCCGAGACCCTGCCGATCCACTGGCCGCCGATCAGCACCTGCGGGAGCCGCACGGAGGTCGCCTGCTTGGTGAACTGGTTGGTGGCCCGCCACTCGACGGTTTGCGAGCCTAGGGAGAAGCCGCCTGCCCGGGCCAGCTCGTGCTGCACGGTGGCCAGCGCGTTGGCGACCTGCTCGCGGAGAAGGCTGTCCTGGGTTTCGAGCGTGCGGTACGCGCCGTCGACGATCTTGGCGAGCTGCTGGCCCGTCAGTACGCCGACGTGCTCCTCGACGTGCCTCGTGAAGCCACCGAGCTGGAAGAAGGTGGTCCCCAAGATCGCCGCTGCGGCTAGAAGCACGGCGGCCGCCCCGGCGGCCGCCACCTTGGCGCGGATCGTCTTTCCCATGCCTCGAATCCCCTCTTTCTATGGTTCGGCATGGCAGTGTCGAATCCTCAATCCGGCGGCTGGTCGGAGCCGGGGTACGCTTGGGCCGATGATCGAGCGCTACCGCACCCCCGCGATGGACGCCATCTGGAGCCGCGAGGCCAAGTATCAGCGATGGCTGGACGTCGAGCTGGCCATCTGCCGGGCGCACGCGGAAGCGGGCACGATCCCGACGGACGACTTGGAGCGCATCGAGCAGCGCGCCGCGTTCGATCTGGCGCGCTGCGACGAGCTGGAGCTGGAGACGCGCCACGACCTGGTGGCGTTCGTCAGGAACCTCGAGGAGAACGTCAACGCCGGGGGCGGCACGTCGGGGCGGTGGATCCACTTCGGCGTGACCAGCTACGACGTGATCGACACCGCGCTCGGCATGATGCTGCGAGACAGCTGCGACGTGCTGCTTTCCAGCATCGACAGGCTCGATGCGGAGATCGTGCGACTAGCCAGAGACCACGCCGACACTCCGATGATCGGTCGCACGCACGGCATCCACGCCGAGCCGATCACGTTCGGCTTCAAGGTCGCCAACTGGAGGGCGGAGCTGTCGCGCAACCGCGCGCGGCTCCAGTCGATCCGCGAGGAGGTGGCGGTGGGCAAGGTCAGCGGCGCCGTCGGGGTGCACGCGCACACCGACCCGTCGTTGGAGCGGCGCGTGATGGAGATGCTGGGTCTTCGGCCGGACGAGGCCAGCACGCAGATCGTGAACCGCGACCGCCACGCGGCGTTCCTCAACACCTTGGCCCTGTTGGGGGCGGGCCTCGAGCGGGTGGCCACGGAGCTGAGGAACCTGCAGCGCACCGAGATCCTGGAGGTGCAGGAGGCGTTCGCCAGCGGCCAGACCGGGTCCAGCGCGATGCCGCACAAGCGCAACCCGTGGAACAGCGAGACGGTGTGCGGCCTGTCCCGGCTGCTCAGGGCCAACGCGCACGCGATGCTCGAGAGCGTCGCCACCTGGCACGAGCGCGATCTCACGAACTCGTCCTTGGAGCGCGTCATCCTGCCAGACAGCTGCCACGTGGCCGACTTCATGCTGAACAGGCTGGCCCGGATCTTGGCGGGCCTGCAGGTGCACGCCGGCAACATGGCCCGCAACCTGCGCCAGATGGGGGACCTGGTGTTCAGCGAGCACCTGATGGTGGCTCTGGTGGGCAAGGGTCTGGCGCGGGCCGACGCGTACAAGATCGCCCAGCGCAACGCCGCTTCGGCTTGGGAGGGAAGGGACTTCCGCGAGTGCGTGGAGAACGATCCCGACGTGCGGCGCCTGCTGACCCCCGAGGAGCTGGAGAGGGTGTTCAGCCTGGAGCACCACCTTCGGAACGCTCGGCACACGCTGCGGGCGACGGGCATCGAGGTCTGACATGCGGTTCGGCGTGTGCTGTTCGGCGAGCCAGGTCCCGGAGGCGCTCGCCGCGGGCTTCGACTGCGCCGAGGTGGCCGCGGCCGCACTCGGCGACCTGGAGCCCGACGCCTTCGAGGCACTCCGGTCGGTGGGCCGCGTCGAGTCCACGAACCTGTTCTTCGGCGGCGGGGTCCGGCTCTACGGTCCCGACGAGACCGATTGGCGTTCCGCGGCGCGAAGAACCATCGAAGCGGCGGCCTGGCTCGGCGTGAAGACGATGGTGCTGGGAAGCGGCGGGGCCCGGCGAGCTCCCGACGGCTGGTCGGTCGCCCGGGCCGAGCGGGCGTTCGTCGAGGTCGCGGCCGAGCTGCCGTCGATGGCGTCCGAGTTCGGCGTGACCGTCGCGCCAGAGCCGCTGAACGCCGACGAGTGCGACGTGTGGAACGACCAAGGGGCCTTGGCCCGCGCGCTCGCCGAGCGGGGCCTCGGCTACTGCCTGGACACCTACCACCTGCTGCACCTCTGGCGGCGCCGCGAGCCGGATGCGGAGGTTCCTTCGCCGGAGTTTCTCAAGGAGCAGATTCCTTGGGCTCCGGTGCACGCCCATTGGGCGAACTTCCCCTGCCGGTCTTGGCCCAAGGCGGGGGACCGAGCCGTCGCGGCGGTGGCGAGCCGCCTGCGCGAGGTCGGCTACGAGGGCCGCGTGTGCCTGGAGTGCAGGCTCGAATGGCCCGGCGATCTCGCCCCGGCTTTGGACGCCCTGCGGAAGGCTTTCGCTGGTTAGGCCTGTCGAATCTGGTTGACCACCGAAATCATCTCGACGGCCGCCTGAGCAGCCTCACGACCCTTGTGCCCGTGCTTCAGGCCGGAGCGGTCCAGCGCCTGGTCCGGGGTGTTCGGGGTGAGAACGCCCCAGGCGATCGGCACGCCCGTGGAGGTCTGGAGGCCCATCAGCGCCGAGCCCACGTCCGACGCGAGCAGGCCCGCGTGCGGCGTCTCGCCTTGCAGGATGCAACCCAGGGCCACGATCGCGTCCGGTCGGCGGGCCTTGCGGTCCAGCAGCGCCTTCGCGGCGACCGGAATCTCCCACGTCCCTGGAACGTGCACCACCTCGACCTCCGGCGAGCCGAGACGACCCAGCTCGTCCAGCGCGCCCTCCAGCAACGTTCGCGTGATCAGCTCGTTCCAGCGGCTGACCACGATCGCCACGCGCCGGCCCGACGCGTCCATCTTGCCACGGATGGTCTCCACGAGCAGGAGTATGGCACGCGGCCGCTCAGCGACCGAGCGGAGCCAGGCTCTCCAGCGTCGCCCGCGGCTCGTCCGGCTGGTCCGGGTTCGATCCGAAGTACAGCCACCGAACCACCCCGTCGGCGCGGACCAGCATCAGGAACGGCGTGCCGGGCAGCCCGAGCCGCCTTTCGATCGTCTCGGTGGTGGCGGTATGGACGGGCAGGCCCGCCACCGGCTTGCCGTCGTAGGACAGGTACGCCACGTTGACCCCTTTGGCCGGCAGGCCGCCGAGCGTGGTGGCCAGCGCCTTGAGCATTCGCCGCGACGGCTCGCACGCGGCGCGCACCGCCACGATCAGCAGGCCCCGCGAACCCTTCAGCCGATCGAAGGAAGTCTGCTTGCCGTCCGGCCCGGTCAGCTGGATCGGCGGCAGCTTCTGGCCCACCTGCACCGGAATCGGGTCCCGCTCGAAGGAGACTGGCGTGTAGCCGCTCGGGATCCTGGGCTTGAACGTCGTCTCCGGCACCGAGGACAGGACTCTCCAGTTGGTGTAGCGCGCGCCGCTCCGCTTGGTGCCCATCATGGAGCGGACTTCCAGCTGGAACCGCAGCAGACGCCCCTGGTCGTCGATCCACAGGTCCGCGGTGGCGGAGCCCATCGGGTTGTTGGCGGAGGTCTGCACGTGGTCCACCGCCACGGTGCCGATGCGCTCCCGACCGATGAACTTGGCGGGCTTGCCGTCGTTCGGGATCGCCTCGGCGATGCTTCGGGCGAGGAGGTAGTTCGGCAGGGCGATGCTGGCGGTGCGGGAGATCGCCGAGTCCGGGTAGGGCAGTCCGTCGGGCGCCGGGGGATACTCCGCGTAGTTCCGCGTGGCCTTCTCCAGCTCCAGGGCGCCCCACGGTCCAGCCGCGAACGTGTAGTCGCTCGGTCCCCACTTCATGCGGAACAGGAGGCGCCGCGTCTTCGTGAAGATCAGCGACCCGGTGCCGCTTCCCGGGTAGCCCTCCATGGTGGCCTCCATGTCGACGCTGAACGCCGGAGCGGCCTTCAGGTACCGGTCCAGACGCTGGATGGCGGCGTCGCCCGAGGCGGGTTGCGCGAGGGCGATGGGCAGGAGCAGTGCGCCGAGTGCCACGATGCCCGCATTATGCCCGGTTCCGGGTGCAGTCCGGCCCTTTTGCCGGGATGCCAGACGGGCCGGAGGGGCATAGGAACTGGTGAAGGGTGAGAGCGATGGCGGAAAGCAAGTACGTGGTGTTTCGGCTGGGCGACGAGCGGTACGCGATGCCGATCGAAAGCGTCGAGCGGATCCTCCCGAGGCAGGAGGTCACGCGGTTGCCCAAGACCCCCAAGGTGATGCTCGGCGTGTTCGAGATGCGCGGCTCGACCATCCCGGTGATCGACGCGCGCCTCCGCTTCGAGCTGCCCGAGCAGGGCGAGTGCCACAACTTCGTGGTGGTCCTCACGCAGGACGGCCGCTGCGCGCTCAGCGTGGACCGTGTCGAGGGGATCGTGTCGCTCTCCGAGGACGCGATCGAGGAGAAGTCGGCGATTCTGGATGCGAAGGACGACGGCTTCATCCGCGGCATCGGCAAGACGGGCGAGCAGCTCCTGGTGGTGCTGGAACCCGACGGGCTGGCTCCGAAGTCCATGAAGAACAGGCTGGCGGCCGCGGCCTAGCACACGGCCCGCCGCTCAGTCGCGAGGCAGCCGATCGAGGATCGGCTGCCAAGCCTGTTCCAGGACACCCTCGGGCGGCTGGGTCGCGTCCAGCACCACCCACCGATCCGGCTCGAGGCGCGCCTCGGCCAGGAAGCCCTCCCGGATCCTGCGGTGGAATTCGAGCGGCTCCCGGTCGAGGCGGTCCCGGTCCTTCAGGCGCGCCAGGCCAACATCCGGCGGCAGGTCGAGGAGCAGCGTCAGGTCCGGCCGCAGGCCGCCGGTGGCGAAGCGGTTCCACGAGCGCAGGGCCTCCAGGTCCAGCCCTCGGCCGTAGCCTTGGTAGACCACGGTCGAGTCCGCGTGCCGATCGCACAGCACGACCCGGCGCTCCTGCAGCGCCGGGCGGATCACCGAAGCGGCGTGCTCGGCGCGGTCGGCGAGAAAGAGGAACAGCTCGGTCTTCGGGTCCATGCCGGCTCCCTCGAGAAGCAGCGATCGGATGCGGCCCTCTAGGACGGCGCCGGGCTCGCGGGTCAAGAGCGTCCGCAGGCCCCTCTGCCGCAACCGAGCGTCGAGCCCGCGCAGCAGCGTGGTCTTGCCGGCGCCTTCGGGACCCTCGAGCGACACGAACACGCGGGAGACGATACCCGCGCGGGAGCCATAATCGGCTCCGATGCTGTCAGCCCGTCTCCGCCTCAGCTCCGAATCGGTGTTCGTGGCCGTGGTGGGCGCACTCGGGCTGGCGGCGTATCTGGTGGCGTACTGGCCGTTCAGGCCGGGAGCGCCGGCGGGGGTGGGGCAGGTGCTCGGCATGGTGCCGCTGCTCGCGGCGGCCATCGGCTTCGCCCTTCCGATGGGATCCGAGCAGGCCGTGGCGTGGTGGTCCGCCAAGGTTGACCCCAGGCCGTGGCTGGCCTACGTGTGCCCCGCGGTTCTCAGTGCGCTGTACGCCCTTGGGACGGTCGTGGCGGGCCGCTTCTCGGCACCCGAGGCCGCCGGCCTGGCGGCCTACCTGCATGCGCCCCCGGCGCTGGCGCTGCTGGGCAGGCGGCTCGCGGCTCGTCCAGGCCCGTGGAGCCGCAGGGCCGCCCTCGCCTCCGACTGGGCTCTGGTTCTGGCGGCCTGGCTGCCGATCCAGCTGCGCTGGATCGACCTGCCCACGATCCCCCTGCCCGAGGGGAGGGACCAGGTGAAGCTGGACACGCTGCTGGCGGCGGCGTCGGTGTTCTGGGCGATTCTGGTTGTCCGGCGCCTGGAGGGGTTCCAGTTCCGGCTGTTCTTTACCAAGGAGGACTTCCGCCTGGGCTTGCGCGTGTTCGCCGTGTACGCGGTCGTCGCGCTGCCTCTGGCCTTGGCCACGGGCTTCGTGCGCTGGGGCTTGGCGTTCACGCTCCACGAGACGGAGTTCCGACAGCCGGCCTGGCTCGTGTACCCCCTGTTGCCGGTCGGCATGTACTTCGGGGTGGCTCTGGTCGAGGAAGCGCTGTTCCGCGGCCTGTTGCAGAACCTCCTTGCGCGGGTTCTCGGCTCGCCGTGGGCGGGTTTGGTGCTGGCGTCCGTGGCGTTCGGCGCGGTGCACCACAAGTTCGGAAGACCGGAGCTGTACGTCGCGTTCTCGGCGCTGGCCGGCGGGTTCTACGGGTACGCGTATCTGCGCACGGGCCGCATCATGCCGGGCGCCGTGGCGCACGCGCTGGTCAACAGCGTCTGGCTGGCTCTGTTCAACCCGATGGCGTCGGGAAGGTGATCCACTTATCGCTTAAGAGTCGTTCGAGAAAGTTCCGTTAGGCTTTAAAAGCGGGAGGGGCACGCGACCTAGCCGCATGCCCCGCAATCCCCTCGCGCACTTGGCGCCTACCCGTCACGCGGGCCTTCTTTGCGAGCGGAACGCTCGTTTGTTTCGTCCTGTCTCACGTTCTACCGGCGAGCTTCTTTCGCTTCGAGTCTCACCTCGCGGACAGACTACTTATAATATAGGCCGATTTCTCCGATCTTTACCCCGTCTTTTTGAGGATTTTCGGCGGCCTACACTCAGGTAGACGCGGCGGGCGGCGCGAAAGGTTCCGGGAGTCTCCGGGGGCAGGCGGACGGCGGGCCATAATGCGGGCGTGGGCCTGAACACCGCGGAACCGCTGGAGCGCGCCGTGCTCGTGTTCGTGAACGAGGACGACGACGAGGACGCCTACGTCGAGGAGGAGCTCGTCGGGCTGTGCGAGGCGGCGCTGGTGGAGCCCGTGGCGACGCTGCGCCAGCGGCTCGCCCGCCCCAACAAGGCCACGTTCGTCGGCAAGGGGAAGCTCGAGGAGCTGAAGGCGCTGGTGGCCGAGGTCGGCGCGGACGTCGTGCTGGTCGACGGGGAGCTGTCGGGAGTGCAGCAGCGCAACCTGGAGGACGCCGTCGGGCGGCGGGTGGTGGACCGCACCCAGCTCATCCTGGACATCTTCGCCCGCAGGGCGCGGACCAAGGAAGGGATGCTGCAGGTGGAGCTGGCGCAGCTGACCTACATGCTGCCCAAGCTGATGAGCGTGTACACCAAGTTCGAGCGGCAGAAGGGCGGCATCGGTCTGCGAGGCCCGGGCGAGACGAAGCTGGAGACCGACCGGCGCCTGGTCCGCGACCGCATCGCCCGCCTTCGCCAGGAGATCGAGGAGGTCGGCCGCGTGCGCGAGCAGCAGCGCCAAGGCCGGCGCCGGCACCCGTTTCCGTTCGCCTGTCTGGTGGGCTACACCTCGGCGGGAAAGTCCACGCTGATGAACCGCCTGGCCGGCACGGACCTGCTGGCCGACGCCATGCCGTTCGCCACCCTCGACCCCACCACCCGCAAGATCGACCTGCCGGACGGCTACGGGCTGTTCCTCACCGACACCGTCGGCTTCATCCGGAACCTGCCCACGCATCTGGTGGCGGCGTTCCGCTCCACGCTGGAGGAGGTGGTGCTGGCGGACTTCGTCCTGAAGATGGTGGACGCCAGCCATCCCAGCTGGGAGGTCCAGCTGGAGGCCGTCGAGGAGACTCTGGCGAGCCTCGGCGTGGCGGACAAGCCGGGCATCGTGGTGTTCAACAAGATCGACCGGATGCCGGAGCGCGCTTTGCTGGAGGGCATGCTCGAGGACTTTCCGGGGTCGGTGGCCATCAGCGCCAAGACGGGCGAGGGGCTCGACCGGCTCCTCGAGGCGATCCTGGGACAGGTGCGGGGGCTGCTGGGTCGGGTGCGCGCGCTCGTGCCCTACGCCCAGAGCGCGCTGGTCCAGGAATGCTACGACTTCGGGCGAGTGCTGTCCGTGGAGTACCGCGAGGACGGCATCCTGGTTGAGGCCGAGGTGGTGAGCGAGATGCGGGCTCGGCTGCAGCGGTTTCCGGTGCCGGCTTGAGGACCCCGGCCCGCGGGGAGGCGCGCAAGGTACACTCTTCTGCTCGTAAGGACCAGGTGACCGATGAAGAGGACGTACCAGCCCAACAACCGGCACAAGAAGA
>FWPV01002477.1_pt1 | contig 45308 bp, 38 predicted proteins | sample 2228371 | NCBI WGS metagenome assembly FWPV01 (sample SAMEA103939776, study PRJEB20133) | metagenome
TAATACCCTTAAGGTACCTCGTCCATGACGCTTCGTCTTGCACTCTCAGCCGCTCCCCTCTCTCGGTTACCTTTTCCTATGAGTCAACGCGGGATGGCAGCGTTTCAGTCGCCAGTTGCATAACGTGTTATTTTAAAGAAAAAGGCACATATTCCTTATCTTCGCCCTTAATGTAACGGGCAAAATGATACACCTGTTCTTTGATGCAATCACGATACGTCAGCATTTGTCCATTTAAAGGGTACTGAATCTTTTGGGACATTTTGCGTTCAAACTGGGTGATATATTTCCGGAATCCCGCATCGGTTAAAACAACCGGCAACGCAGGACGCTCTGCTGCTTTCGCACCGTCATCCATGTCTACATCAGGCTGGTCTTCTTCCACATCGTTTGCCGGTTCGCTTTCCAGCGGTGCCTTTATGGTAAAATCCTCTTTGCCGAGAACCTTCAGATTGATAATACTTAAAACCAGGGTATCAATTATTACCGTGCGCCATTCTTCCATCAGGTCAAGTGCCAGCGATGGTCGGCCGTATTCTGTTGAATGGAGAAAACCAAGGTATGGATCAAAACCAGCCATGTTGACCATAGCCATCACGCCATTGAACAACAACGTATATCCCAGGCTCAGCATGGCATTCACCGGGTCAGTGGGGGGTCGCCGGATGCGTTTTGAAAATGTCAGTTCTTCAGAAAGGATGCTTTGCGAAAAGCCTTCAAAATATAGCGTTGAGGATCTGCCTTCGTAGCCCATCAGGCTGTCAAACGATTCAGCATTGTCAACCTTATCCATCATCATGCGAATGGCTAAAATCTGGTCTGATACGTCAAGGGCTTCTCTACTCCGATTGAGCCGCATAAGCAGCGTGCGCATGTTTGTCAGTTTGCCTTTAACAATCATTTTTGCCGTTTGTAGAGAAAATGTCGCATCGTCTGCACGTTGAAACTGCTGCCTGCGCAGCAGAATATTTTTGCTATGCAATGGTTGCAGCCGGCCAATATATTTTCCGTGAACAGTCATAAACGTGGTGTCTATTTCATTATATAGGAGATGTTTAATGGCGGAGGGGGTGAGAAATACATTGCCCAGCACCACCACCTGATCGACCTTAAAGGTTTGAATGCTGTGAAGCACGGCGCCGTCTTTTTTCACCACCAAACGGTTGCCCTCTTTGGCAACCGAGGCATTTTGTTCAAGGATATAAACCACGCTCATACTTTTTAGACCCTCTTTTTGTGTTCTTGCGGTTCGATGTGCAACCGGCCGTTTACCGATTTCAAACAGCCAAAAGGAGTATTGACCGCGTCTAATTGTTTTTGCCGTAATTGCGCGAGTAGTTGGTTTTCAAGTTTTGCCAGTGTGCCGAGCAGATCGGTTACTTCACGGTGGAGCAATACATACCGACGGGCATTCTCCTGAAGAGAAGCGCCAGCGGTGAGGCGCTCCAGACGTTTGCCGGCAACTAAGGAGGGGTCAACATGGATAAGCGGCGATGGGTAGCCGCCGGCAGGGATGGAGAGCGCGCAATTGCAGGCAAGATAGGCGGTAAGATGGGGCAACAGCGCGCGAATTTTTGGACAGCTTACCGGATTAGATCGCAACTGCCCGCGTTGTTTGTCAACACGGTCTGGCCGGTAATCGGGGGTCATCTCAAGAATATAATGAAGCGCCCTGCCGTTATCAGGGAGAAAGCCGGCGGTAAAATAAATCACCAGTTTCTCCTGCTCGGTCAGCATGCGCCCGGAACGCGCTTTGCCGATCAGCTCGCCCATGACAACACACTGTCTTGTCAGCCGGTCAAGAACAGGAACCTGCAGGTCTTCAGTCTGCCCGGTCGTTTTCTGATAGGTTGGCGAAATAAGTTTCTTGACGGTGTCAAGCGCTATGGTTTTTATGCGGTGAACATACGCGAGCTGGTCGTTTATCACACAACCTTCAGCATCAAGGAAAAAACAGCGCACCCCGGTTTTTTGATTGATGCCCAGCGGCATAATCACGGGACAAATCTGCCAGCCGGTCCCGGTGATCTCAGTGCCGCAGTATATCTCAAGACTTAAGTCAGAACTGACGGCCGGCAGGTGGGCAAGCAGTTTTTCCAGAACATTTTTTGCCAGTTGCGCAGGCAAAAAGTCTTTAAAAAAGAACCAAACGCGGCGGTCATGTTCGCCACCGGCAGTCACATAGCACGATACGCCGAGCGATTGCGCTGTTTCCTGCAAGCGTGTGCTATACGTATGCGCATTGTCTTCCATCATCTGGATAGCCACCGGGTTTTTTCGATTATCCATGAGGCGACGCGGAATTATAAAGACGCGCACGGCGGCATATTGCAGCGTGTTGTCGGTGCGCAGCGCATATACACCGACAGTGCGGCGTCCGATGACGTGGTCAACAATCCGCTCGCCGCTGAGCGGCGCATCGAAATAGGTGAAAACAGCGCGACCCGCCTGATCGATTGTCTGTTCCGCATAGCCGCATTCTCTGCCTTTAAACAAATCCAGCAGTAGGTGTACATCTTCAACGGTCATCTGTGGCGTTACAGCGGTCGGGGCAGCATGGCGGGAGGCGTGGGTTGCCGGCGCAGCGGTTTTGCGGGCAACAGCGCGCGCGGCGCCGGACTCCCCTAATTCTTGATACAGTTGTGCCAGCACGGAGCGCGCTTCGGACAATGAGGGTTTGCGGTCAAGCGCTTTGCGGAGGAATTTCAGCGCTCGTTCAAGGCTGCCTGATTCATAGTAGAGCACTCCCAGATGATAGAGATATTCCGGATTACCGCTGTCCAGTGCAATTGCTTTCTGCCATGACTCAAGCGCCTGCCGCGCCATACCCAGCATTTCACAGAGTTGCGCCCAGCTCGCATGATGGGCAGCACTCTGATTAGGCATAAGGCGGCGCTGCGCAATAAGCCGCCGCGCCTCATGTTCATCGCCTTCGTCAAGCAAATAGCGGGCAAGGTTAAGATAGGGTTCGGGACTGAACGGATTCTTTTTTATCTGCTCCTGAAGCTGAACACGCGACATAGAAGCACCCGTATATTTCTGACCATTTGGTTTGCGAAATACCGTGATGTCCTTTTCACCACGTGCTTGCGGATGAGCACCGTTATCTCTAATGCGGGATGCTGTTCAAGAGGGCGAGTGGTCAAAAATAACCACTTCCCCTGTCACCGGACTTTTATAAATCAATTTGCGCACAGTGCCGTGCAGCGCGTGCGCAATTTTCAAATACAGCCAGACCGGTGCGGCGCCGGTCAGAACAACATCATTGCCATTGCCGGCGGCTTTGCGGGCCGTGGCAATATAGGTATTGACGGAGGACAGCTTTGCCGTGCCGGTCGCTTTAAACAGGCTGCGCATATTCAGTATAATTTTTGACGCCATACGTTTATTCCTGGATTTTTTCTGCAATAATTTTACCGCACCTGACAAATTGGTCTGGCAGAATAACGGTTGTGTTAAATTGCTCTGCGCGGGCTTTAATTGCATCCTTTAATTCGCCGTTTTCCAGCAAATGGGGCGAGGTTGATACCAAAAAGCTCTTCACCCTGAGCCCAAAGTTCCCCTGCAATGCCCCGATTTTATACAGCACCTCAACCTCCTTATCATTCTGCTGCGTCAGCGATTTGCACTCAACATAGTAAAGCGCATTATTCCGTGTAAACATCACATCAAATTCATTGGCGCTACCTGCCTGGTTTTGCAATTTAATGCCCAGAACAATATCATCTATGAGGTTCCCCTTTTGTTGCCGGAGTTCATTAAAGCAGAACTCTTCCAGCCAACCGCCGGTAAAATACAGGATTTCAGAACGGGTGAGCGTTTTTGTTACCGTCGCTCCATGTGAGGAGAACGAGAATTTAGCAAAAAATTCCTGTTCCATTGATGACTGCGCCGTGCGAGAGACGTTTAGATCGCATTTCGTTTTGTTGCGATGTAACCGTAACTCAGCCCAGAGCCATGTCAGCGTTGGCGCCAACGCAGCATAATTGTTAGCAAGCCACGTGGTCTTGGTTTTGCGCGCTTCTGCTGTATCAGCGTGTTGCTGGAGGCTCTTTTCATTTTTCACTTGAAGGCCGTATGCTGTCACGTATTGAGTTACCCCTAACCGCAGCTCAAGTTCCACCGGCTTATGAGGCAGCTTTTTGGGAAAAGGAATAATATAATGATTATTGGGAATGGGAATATAGAGCATCTCGCTATGGTAATCCTTAAAGTAGTCATAGGCGGCAATAGACATAATCTTGGTGCCGCCGGTCAGATTGATGACAAATTTCGCATCCTTTTTGTCTTCTATCCACTTCTCAAGCTTTTGTTGGCAGTCAAGGATTGAGTCTTCAAAAATTTCAATGCTTGACATGTTGGTTTGGTCATAGGGCAACCCTAATCTATGAAGTGTTTCCGCAATCGCGCTCACCTTGTTTTTTCGTTCCATTTCTGCCGTGGTCAAAAACAGCAGCGCATCGGGCTTGAAATGGTGAATGGCAAGAATGTTCGGGATGGTCTGGTCGCTCACCAGAGAAACAAGTATGGTTTTCATAATCAGTCCTTATTTTTCTTAAACTGCTCACGCGTCGTTACTGCTATTTCAACAACACCAACGCAATTTTTAATGGCAGTTTTGTGCATTGCAATCAGAAGCGTCGTAAGGCAGCCGTTGCGCAATCCGGGATGCTTCGATCCGAAACCATTCCCGTCTGCGAATGACCGAGCTGCGTTACTGCATCCATAGTGCTGCGCTTCGTTAAGGGCTACCTTATTGCAGAGCCGTAGAGAGCCTTCCGGCAGACTATTATGAAGCATCCGAAAGGAATTGCTTCAGCTTGTCGCGAGCTTTACTTTTTTTAAAGGCATTCCCCATATGCTCCTTGACGGCGCGGGCACAAAACGTTTAGTCACCGGGAAAAATATTTTCTGTTCAGTATTTTTGCTATCGTGGCATTTTGGTCAGCATTTTTGGCGGTCGTTTCTATTAAAAACGAATACCCTGCGTCAGAGGTAATGTCCGTAACTATGCAGATACATTCAGATTCTCTCTGGAGATGCTCTTTAGCTTCTGGCACAGATAATGGCCTCACCCAAATTTTACTCTGCGGCTGATTGTTACAGGTTCTGAGAATGCTCCTGACAAACTGCGATTCCAACAGCCTTGTAGAAATGGGTATTAATTGACTGAAACCATGGTGCACGGTGCCTTTTCCCAAGAGCTTGTTTTCTTTTTCGGAAGCCGGACGGGTATCGCGCTCAATTTCTTGGGGAAAATCCCGCTTAAATCTTTCCCAAAAAAGCAGGCCGAGTCCACTTAGTGTAACCCACCCATTCTCTTTTTCTATAAAGCAGTCAAATCGGTGGTCGTGATAATCTAAACCCCTCTGCCATTCCTGAATAGTGATGGCGGTTTCTTTTTCGATTTTATAGAGCTTGTCTTCGACGCGAGAAATGAGCGCATCATCAAGCACAAGGGGAACGTTAGTCAGCGTAATGACATCACTTGAATCTTCATGGATGTATTTGACGGGTTTATTAAAAATCATACCCATGAGAGCGATATAGGGAACAACGCTTTTGTATCCACCGGTGAGATTAAAAATAATGTTTTGATGCTCAAGAGAAACAAGATAATTTAATAAATTTTTCAACCCCTCCTGTCGGAACCGTTTTCCGTCAGTCGCTTGCAGCCCTGCGATTTCTTTTATGTGGACAGAGCCATTTTTACAAAAATGGTGCTTTACCAAAAGATCAGCAACAATTTCCGCACACAGCTTTCCCTCAATGGTGTCAGAAACGATGAATATGACAGAATCATCTTCCTGCACATGCATTTTGATCAGGCTTTTTATCTCGGCAGAGGTTTCATTGAGCTCTTGCAGAATGTTTATATGGCGTAACTCCTCAATAACTTGGTCTTTGACCGCATTAATGTCGTTTTCCATGTCATCCCATTTGGAAAGCGGAACGTCACTGAAACGGTCAAGGGTGATTTTTCTTTTTGTCGCTATTGAGGTCCCGCACGTGCAAACAAACGTTTTCATGATTTTTTAGTTTTCACTTTAAATTTGTGCTGGAGCTTTGAGAGGTCAGAAGGTTTAGCAGCTTGTGCCTGAGCATGCGCCTTATTTCCAAAATCATCTTTTGAGGGTTGAGCAGTTGAATGATTTTCAGGTAACAGTTGTACCCATCCTGCCGTTGTCTCGGAACCGTTCCAATACACAATTTTGCGTGATTTTGGTAACGGACCGCCATGACTGGCGTCATAACTCTTGTTTTTGGTAGCATGGATAAGAACGTTTTCATACAAATCAGGGGCGAGCTTTTTGACCGCAAGCCCAACGGTCAGACTATTAAACCCCTCATCTTTTCCAATTCTAATAACCGGCGCATCAGGCCGATTGATTTTAGCGATTCGCTCCAATTGCGAGGCAATATTTGCTTTGCCGTGGGCTTTAAAAAAAGAAATTTCTTCCGCCAGCAGGTCATTTGTAAAGCGATGACAAGATCGCAAAATGATGTCAAGACCTGAAACGATTTTTTTATGCGGTTCGGTAAACGCCATGTTTTCAAGTTTTATGGATAATGAATGAGTGTTTTCAAGAGCAAAGGTTGGTAGTGAAACCTCTATGTCGGGTTTCAGATATTCATAGAAGGTTGAGAATGATTGGGAAATGTTAAACGGTTTTACATAACTGACAGCAAGATTTCTATCAGGGTTAAGCAGCGCGCTGTCGCTGATGTGTAAATATTTCATGACATCATATTTGGCATCATTTGGTTTGCAGCAGAGAACTTCTGCTTGAAAAGCAGCTTCTATTTCAGCCATCGCCTCAACGAGTTTGTTTTTTGTTCTTTGATCCGGTTTCTTTTCATTTTTAACTCGTGCAATGTCGTTTGCATGTTCTCTTTGAAATTGTTCAAGCTTATTTTTGAGCCACGAAAGGATTTGTTGATTGTCCATCAAGGCACAATATAGAATGGCGGTTCGAACAGCTCCTTTAATTTCGGTGCCGGGGACATACGGTCGGTTCATTTGTTTTATGAAAGAATTGATTTCTGAATCATTATAAACGCCATCTTGTATATCTGTAAAATAAAGAGCTTGAGCTGTTATTTGTTGTAAATTCACGCCGTTTTCTTCGACAAACTTTTTTAAAGTAAAATTTTGGCGTTGCTTCCGAAGCGCATCATTTACCGTTCTGATTTCATTTGGGTTTGCTGGTGGCCGTGCTTTTTTTAATGTCCATTTTTGGCTTTCAAGCTTGTCAATTGCATCAGTACAGCGGTCTATCCACGAAATAAATTTGTCTGCTTTTTGTCTGTCAAGCGCGTTTATGAAGACATTGGCGTCAATCGAGAACAATTTCCCATCATGCAATATAAAGTTGAGACCAGAATATTTATCTCCGCACCCGATATGAAGAGGTGATAATATCTTCAGTTTAAACTTCATGGTTCCCTCCTGCGTGCAGCCATACAGGGTAGGCGTAGCCATACTGGTAAATTGTTTTTCCGGAAATAACTTTTACCGGTGCAATCCTTCCATACCAGGGCGCTTTATTAACAGGATGTATGACTGAACCTACCGTAATGTATGCGATCCGTTGTTTCCAAATGTCTGCTCCAGCAAATTCAAGCCGCGATTCAACTTTTGATCGTATTGATTCAAGGTGATAATAAGAATTATTCATGTCAATTGGTTCGTTCTTGAGGTACCGTGAAAGCGTAATGAACGAGCTTGCTGTGCGACCCCCGGTTCCATTAAAGAGCGTTTTTTCCTCAATCTTAATGTTGAACCAGTTCTTGCCGGTCCTGGCATTTGGCCCTATGCCGGAGTCTTCAAGGAATCGCAAAACGGCACCAAGATACTCATCAATGTCTTGTGTTTGCAAAAGAAAGAAAAGACCATAGGTTGCCCGGAACGCTATTTCGGGAGAATAAAAAGTATTTCCTGCACCTGCTGTTGAATTGGTGATGCGGTCCAGGCTGTTTTTTTGCGATATTGCCGATCTACAATACACCGGCTCGTTCAATAATCCGTCGAGGTAGTCAGCAAACAGTATTGACTCATCCGGATGCGCCAGGACTTTTTTGAAATTTGTTAAACCGATGAAGGTGATTTTTTTGAATCTTTTGTATTTCTCCGCAATTTCAATGGCATGCAGTTTGTCCGCATGATAGGTTTCTTTGAAACGTCGGGCTTTTTTCAGGACCTCTTTCTTCGTCAGCTCTTGTAGAGAGAGTGGCTTCATGTAAGGTTTTGGCAAATAATATTTATACCCGGTGCTCTCAATACGGCACGGAAAACTGGAGGACATGAGAAACGGCGGGGATGTTTTAAATTGATCAAGCACCTGTGTAAGACGCTCTTCGCCAAAAAGCATCCGTATCCCCCAGCAAATAGCACCGAATATTGTGTCTGAATGAATGCCAATCTCAAAACTTGAGCGCGGAATCAGGTGAACAATATAATTTCGCATAGTCATTCCTTGGTGTGGGAAAATATTTTTTCAAAGTTCGCGAAAATTTCCCGGGGTTCTGTATGACCATCTTGGTTAGCTGTCAATAACGCCTCTTTTTCTCCCTTGCCGACATAGTAATTTCGATCCCGGGCGGTTATTTGAACATTTTTAAATTTGATCTTCCCCGAGCCACGTGTTCCCCCGCCACCCAGATAAGAATCCTCAAGTAGCATCATACCTTCAAACAGCAGTTTAAGGTTTGCTACATCCTGCTTTTTGTACACATCGTAAACAAATTCTGCTTGAAATATTGATTCCGCGGGAACACGCTCCATACTTCTCGGGTTTGCGGCTGAGGTCAATCGGTCAATAGCGTTCTCGGTTTTTAACTCAGTATAAATCTTCTCGCCCATCGCATTTTCCCACTTTTTAATAGTCTCAGCATCAGGATAGGCGTCCCGTACCGTCAAGCGCGTCGGTCCGGGGACATCTCCCCTGTGATCTTCTGCAGGGATGCCAAATACAATACCAATGGGTTCCGTGGGACTGCTGCACAACTTACCTTCCCATTCCTGGGTTTTTTTATTTTGCTCAATGGTTACTTTATTATATGCCCATTCCAGAAGACTTCTCATTTTTCCCTTTAACGATGAACCGGGAATATAGGGCATACCGGTTACTTTGTCTTTGATAACAGGATTATCAATGCCGCCAATGTCAAACCCCTCTTCTGTACCCCCAATATGAAGCCCGGTCTCTAAAAAAATCTGGGCTTTTATTATATATTTGCCAATAAAGGTAAATGCAGATGTTTTGGTATCGCTCATGGTTTATACCTCCTTCACTATTTGCTGTATTGTTTATGGTAAGCAACAATCGCCGTCATAAATTCAACAAAACGATGGAAATCTTCCACCGTTTTTATTTTTCCGGACTTGCCGTCGCCAATTATTTCTTTTACCAAATTATAGAAATCAGGAATGATCAGTTTTCGTGCCTTTGCATAGGCAAGATACGGGATGAGCATATATAAAGAGGGGTCGTTAAAAGCGGCGTTTTTGTCCTTATCCTTGGTTTTTTGCTCCATAGATTTTATTGACGTGAAAAATTTTCTAAGCTGGGCGGTCTTCATTTTTTCCCCAAGTTTTTTTGCTATTTGGTCAGACCAGCCGTTCGCCGGCGCAAAATCAGTCACGGCAACCTCTTTAAAACTTCTTTTGTTTTTGATAAATTCAATAATGTCCTGCATATAACTTCTCCCTTCTATTTCTTTGTTTTCATTAATACATACTTGCAGGGAACATATGCCTGCCTGACATATTCTTTGGCGTTCCCTGCTGTTATGAGGGTTTCCTTCAAGGTGCTTTTAATCGTTTTATCAGCATTTCTTTCAATGCTGTATAATAGATGGGGTAAAAACAAAACACTTTGTTCTTCTTCATAGTGATTCCGATCATCGTTAAACTGGCGCACGAAAAACTCTTCTTTTGCTTTAAGCAGCCGGTAGATAAACTGTCGTGAGATCTGTTTGGCATCGTAAAATTGTTGCAGCCGAAAAGCAAAACTGGTCAATTCCTCAAAGGTTAAAGTCCTTTCCTTTGTTTCTTGTGGATCGTCAACTAAATAGATAGTTTCACGCCGGATTTCATTATCCTCGAAACGTGTCCCCGGATATTTATTCTGCAATGCTTTTTGATATACCCGGCTGTTTTGATCCTCGCAGTCCCAGACTGACGTTTCACCCATAACCGTTATTCTATTTCTCCCCTTATCTTTTGACTGTTTGAGCGCTTCTTCCGCCTTGTCAATCGCTACGCTGATAGGAAATTTTGGTTTGCAGATATAAATTCCGGCGGATACGGTGATGTTGGGATTATGGCAGGTAAAATTCTTAAAAGATTTTCTTATTTCGCGAGCAAGCTCTATGATACGGTCCCAGGGCCCAACAATGACCAAATCATCTCCACCAGAAAAAACCAGATAGAAAATGCTTGAAATCTTATCTTTGCCAGGCCATTGATTGTTTTCATCGCGCAGCCAGTTTTGAAACACCGTCTCACAGAGACGATCAATATGAGTGGTGAAGAAACATGTGAGTTTGCGGCTCAGCGTTGAAAGGCGCGAAATAGAACGAAGGTTTTGGCCTGTTGCAGCATGTGACTGGGGGTTATCCAATCCCAGCGAAAAGATTAATGCTAAATTGTCAACGTCCATTTTTAACATGCCGATTCGTTTGTCGCCCTGTGCCATGTCCGCAAGCGAGGTAAACGAAAGCGTTTGCCCCGGGAATACCTGTATATCGCCGCTTTCATCTTTTTCTGTCTCGAGTTCCATGGTCTCCTGGGCAACTGGAAGTGTTTGCGCAAGGAAATAGCGTGCCTTTATCGGTAAATCACGATCAATAAGAGAATAGATTGACGTACAACGGTGAAATGCTGCCATTGATTGTGTGTTTTTCTTCAGCAGTGCAGCGGTTCCAAACTGCCCGAATGACAGAACCTTACATTCGGCACTGTTTTGAATATGCTCTTGCGAAAAAACAAGGTAGCCTGCCTGTGGCAAAAATGCGCCGACATCCTTGTCCTGCTGGCACATTTCACAGATGCTATGTTCGCGTTGCGTGACGGTCAGATTACATGACGGGCAAATAGTTATCCGTCCATCAATTCCTGTGTTATCAATCCATAAGGAATCCTCGTCAAAGTGCGTACTGCTTTTGTGGAGTTTAGCTTCCTGCAGCACATCTGCGAGAGCGTCCTTCATGGTGCCGTAGCGGTCCCGCAAATCGTCTTTTGACATCTCTTGCGTTGCATCCACATAACCCAGAAAACCGTTAAATTGCCTGAGAAGCCAGGCGTCAATCTCGCGCCTGAAATCGGCAATATATTTTTTAACGGTTGCGGTGTTCGGCAACAGAATTTCAAAATTACCACCGCCGCAATAATTAATATTTGTGACCGTAAGGTTGAGGCTATTCACAATATGGCGGGACAAAACTTCTGTCAGCATAGAAATAAAAAACGATCTGCCGCGCAAGCGTTTGGATATGCCGCCAATTCCCTGAGATTCGCTGATTTTAAAAATATAATTTTGAATTCCAGAAATATCTCCTGCATACAGAATAAAATCGGCCGCATCGGTTGTCTGTTCCTGCCTGAGCAGATGAAAACAGGAAGCTATGGCAGCCGTGGTTTTCAGGTGATCAAACAGCGGTATATCAGGGAAAACGTTCGTGGCGCTGGGAATACACCAGGTATATTTTTCCAGGAGCCAATAAAGTTCATTGAAATATGATATGAGGTTCGTGCAGTTTCTTAGCTCATTAATTTCTCGAATAAAAGAATTCCAGAGGGTTTTGTACTGCAATGAGCCATCGGTTTGATGTTTTTGTTCACTGAAAACAGGGTAAAAATCTTCTTTTAACGGAGTAAAGTTATAATGCCAGCGATTATTGATATTCCCGTCTTTATCCCGGATGGTGTATTGCAATTCAACTGAGTCAAAAATTGACAGGAGTTTGACATCTTTATAATTACCGGCCTCAGCCTCATCAACATATCGTTCCATGCCGGCAGAAATCCGATCTGCTTCGCGATACAGATCGTCCGGCGGGTTTTTGTGATGGCGTGCAGCGTTAAAGAGTTCGGTTTTTTCGCAAAGGTTCTCCGGAATAAAGGTTTCAATAAAATAGGCGGTATGAGCGGCATGAAGGTGGCTATAATTGCCGGTAGCTTTATCCTGCGGGCAAAATTCAGCAAAATTTTCCTTAACCCTGCTTGTTTCTTTTTCCACCTCAGCCCGCTGAGCAAACTTCCCAATATCGTGCAGCAGGCCTGCGAGGGCAATTTTATAAATCGTGTCATCCATACGTCTCTACTCCTCTGTGGTGTGTTAATTGAAACGAATTACACTTCGGGAAACCCCGCCGTGCCGGCGGGGAGCTTCGCGATCTCATACTTGCCCAGCCCAAAACTCGTCCCTTTGCCGACATGGATATATTCCCCCAGCACCATGAACGGCACAAACGGCGTCAGATCGCCGCGGAAGGTTATGGTGCCGACCAAGCCGCCGAGCTTCATTCTGGTTTCCTGGCGGTTTGAGTAACGCTCCCAGTCGTGCCAGGAGAGCGCGCTGTGCGCTGTTTCGATGGCGGCAGCTTTATGAATCAGTTCTTTAACTCCCTCCACCCTCATACCCCCGCAGTGAAATGCGCCCAGCGCCTCAATGCGCCGCACCAGACTCTTGAAAAAAATAGAAAAATCCAGATGCACCACCAGGTCGTCCTTGACTTTCATGCGGGTTGGCGTGAGAAAGCGCAGGGTGAGCATCGTCGTGGGGGTAGGGCAGGGATGCTGCTCGATGACCTGTTGCCAGGAAAGCGGGTCATAGGCTGGTTTCAGGATTTTGCCCTCGCTTTCATACACCGGCTGGCGCGCCTCGCCGTTACAGCGCAGCACTCGTTTCAGGGCAAACCGGCCCCGTGCCCGGCCCATGCCGGTAGCGCCCAGCTCATAAAACGTGTAGATGAAATAGGGCAGATACTCCAACGCCCGGCCAATCAGGGTGAGGGTAAAGGCAAGCGGTTCGCCCGGCGCGTAATAGGTTTTTTCCTCAAGCGGCGGCAAAATGACAAACGGGTGAGGCGCCGTTTTGAATTGGTCGCTCTCGGGGAGAGCGGCCGGCGACGGGGTTTCAAACACGTAGCAATACACACAGCGCTCGCTGAGCAGACAATCGGCGCAGGTTCGGGTGCGCAGGGCGCACACCACTTTTTTGAAGGCGTGGCCGAATGAGCCGCGCAGCGTGGAACCCTTGTAAGCCGGCAGTTCCAAGGGTTCAAGCGTTTGCAGTTCAAACAGGAATTGGGAAAAGGTGAATTGTGTGTGCACCAAAGCCCCCTCGACTATGCTGGTGGCGATTGATTCACGTGGTAAGACAACACGACCTGTTTATAAAAATCATGATAAAAAAGCAAGAAATTTTTATCAGCCGTGACTACTCCACAAGTCACCTACAACGTGCGGTCTGGCGGTTGCGCGCATGCCGTCATGGCGCCAATCGGAAAATTTTTCTATTGGACAGGGGGAAGGCAATCATGTTAAAAATTCAACCATTGTTTCACGAAACCCAAACCCGAATCCCGAACCCCTACAGATGAAAGCCATCGGTATTATCATAAAAAAAGGTCGGCGCGAGGCGCAGGAGCTGGCGCAGCAGATATGCGACTGGTGCGCAGCCCAGGGCATCGCCGTCTTTACCGAACCGGAAGCCGGGGTGCAGGGGCCGGCGGTGCAAACGGTTGCGCAGGATGCGATCGCCGCCGCAGCAGAAACCGTGGTGGTGCTGGGCGGCGACGGCACGCTGCTCAGCGCGGCGCGGCTGCCCGGCATTGAAAAGACGCTGATTGTTCCGGTGAATCTGGGCGGGCTGGGGTTTCTGACTGAAATTCGGGCTGACGAGGTGTTCGCGCTGCTGGAAAAAATCCGGGCGCGGGAGTTTACCGTTGACAGCCGGATGATGCTCACGGTGGCACTGTTCCGTGGCGCAACCCGCGCCGACGAGTATCGGGTGCTCAATGATGTGGTCATCAACAAGGGTGCCATGGCGCGCATCATTGACCTGGAGACGCGGGTTAACGGCCTCTATCTCAACACCTTTAAAGCCGACGGGCTGATCATCTGCACACCCACCGGATCCACCGCGTATTCGCTGTCCGCGGGCGGCCCGATTATTTATCCCTCGCTGCGCTGCCTCTCCCTGACCCCCATCTGTCCGCACACGCTTACCAACCGCCCGATCATTCTGCCCGAAGACAGCCTCATTGAAGTGCGCTTAATATCAGAGCATGAAGACGTGTTTCTTACCATGGACGGCCAGATTGGTATCCGCTTGCAGGCTGACGACGCGGTGGCAGTGCGAAAAGCAGCAACGACCCTGCAGTTGGTCAAGTCGCCGTTCTGCGATTATTTTGAAGTGCTCAAGGAAAAGCTGCGCTGGGGAGAACGATAGCTGCGCCATGCTCCGGTATCTGCACATTAAAAACTTTGCGATTATTGATTCGCTGCAGCTTTCATTGCAGCGCGGCCTGAATATCATTTCCGGGGAAACCGGCGCGGGTAAATCAATCCTGGTGGGCGCGCTCAACCTGCTGCTGGGAGGCCGGGCATCCGCCGACCTGATTCGCACCGGTGCGGATGAAGCGCTGGTAGAGGCGGCGTTTGAGCTGGGCGCAAGCCCCGAGATCCGAGACCTGCTGCGTTCCTGGGACATTGCCGACGACGACGGGCAGATGATCATCAGGCGGGTGCTGTCGCGCAGCGGGAAGAATAAAATCGTTATCAATGACCGGCTGGCAACCATGCAGATGCTGGCGCAGCTCGGGGGGCGGCTGATTGATATTTCCGGGCAGTATTCCCAGCAGCTTCTGCTGCAGGCAGACAATCACCTGGACATTCTGGACGATTTTGGCGGCCATGGTGCGCTGCGCGACACCTATCAGCAGCAGTGGACGGCATACGGTGAGAAGCTGCGCGAACTGGCGGCGCTGAGAGAGCGGGAACAGCAGCGGGAGCAGCGCCGGGAGCTGCTCCGGTTTCAACGAGATGAACTTGACAACGCGCAGCTTGCCGATGGCGAGGAAGAGAGCCTGCGGCGCGAACAGGGCATTCTTGCCAATGCTGAAAAACTGTATGAACGCACCTACGGTGCCTACGCAGGCCTGTATGAAGCCGACGATTCGGTGCTGGGAACGCTCAAAAAAATCATCCTCTCGCTGCGCGATGCAGCGGCGATTGACCCGGCGCTGCGCAGCCATGCCGAGCAGGCAGCCGCAGCCGCAGCCGGCCTTGAAGATACGGCCTGGTCGCTGCGCGCCTATGCCGAGAAACTCCCCACCGACAGCAGCCGGCTGGAACAGGTTGAAAGCCGGCTCAGTGAACTGCAGCGGTTGCAGAAAAAATACGGAAGGTCGGTCGCGGAGCTGTTGCAATACCGGAAGGCGATTGATCAGGAGTTGCACGAGCTCAGCGGCACCGCACAGCGCATTGAGACGCTGACTCAGGAACTGGCGACTGACGCCCGCCGGCTGTGGGAGCTGGCAGAAGAGCTTTCAGCGCGGCGGCAGACAGCAGCCGCACGCCTGAAACAAGGCATCGAAAAAGAGCTTGCCACCATCGGGATGAAAAAAACCGCATTTGCCACCGTGCTCAAGCGAGCTGAAAAACCCGCGCTGGACGATCCAGCCGCTGCCGTTGCTGGTCTTGATGCGCGGGGCATGGACCGCGCGGAATTTTATATTTCACCCAATGTGGGGGAAGAAGCACGGCCGCTGTCGCGGATCGCCTCCGGGGGCGAAATGTCGCGCATCGTGCTGGCCATCAAGAAAATTCTCGCGGGCAACTACCGGGTGGCAACACTGTTGTTTGACGAGGTTGATGCCGGCATCGGCGGTGCCGTTGCCGAGGCAGTGGGGGAAAAACTGCGGGAGATTGCGCAGAATCATCAGGTGTTGTGCATAACGCACCTGCCGCAGATCGCCTGCTTTGGAAATGCACATTACAGTGTGAGAAAGACTGTGCAGTCCGGAAGAACGGTAACAGTCGTGAATCTGCTTGATCAGAAGGAGCGGGTTGAGGAAATTACCCGGATGCTTGGCGGAAAGCAAGTGACTGAGAAAACCCGGGCGCATGCAGTAGAAATGCTGACGAATGCAGGAAGCCGGAGGTGAAGAGTGAATGGCTCTAAGGATGCGGAATGCGGATTGCGGCTTTCGGCATGGCATTTTTATAACGATTGGGAAAAAGGCAGATAGAGAAACTTTAGATAACGACAATAAGAAGTGGTCATTGCGAAGGGACCCAGTTGTTCGGGGCGACGCGGCAATCTACGAGTCGTTTCCGAGGATTGCTTTGCTGCGCGCGCAATGACGTTACACCTGCGTGCTCAAATAGGACATTTCCGATAATTCAGATACTTGAAGTTTCAAGAGGTGCAAAGCAGTAGAATGATACGCAAGGCACGACTCGGCGATGTAAAAAAAATTCATAAATTACTGTCCGCCTATTCCGAGGGCGGCGCGTTGCTGCCGCGTTCATTGAGCGAGTTGTATGATCAACTGCGGGATTTTGTGGTGTTCGTGGACCCGGCGGAGGGTGCTGTCGTCGGCACCTGCGCCATGCATATCTGCTGGGATAGAATTGCTGAAATTCGCTCCCTTGCCGTGGTGAAAGCCTACCAGGGGCGCGGGATCGGGCGCGCGCTGGTACAATCCTGCCTTGAAGAGGCGCGCCAGCTTGAGGTGGAGCAAATTTTTGTGCTGACTTATGCCGCGCGGTTTTTTCGAAAATTCGGGTTCAAAAAGGTTGACAAGGCGCTGCTGCCGCACAAGGTGTGGTCTGATTGCCTCAAGTGTGTCAAATTCCCCGATTGCGATGAAGAAGCGCTGCTGCTGGATCTGAAACGCACTGAACGGCGGTGAGGTTCCCGGCCTTCACTTGCCGATGCAGAAGGACGAAAAAATCCGGTCTAACACATCCTCGGCAGTGGTTTTGCCGGTTATCTCGCCCAGGGTGTCCAGCGCTGCCCGCAAATCTACCGCCACCAGCTCCGGCGACAGGCCCGCGGCCAGTGCTGTGCGGGCTTGGTGCAGCGCCGCAGCGGTGCGCTCCAGCGCATCTTTGTGGCGCGCGCTGGTGATGAGCACCTCTGCCGCACTGTCATGGGGCGCCTGCAGCACCGTCTCAACGATCAGCTGCCGGAGCCGATCAATGCCCTGCTGATAGCGGGCGGAAACCAGCGCCACCCGATCGCTGCGTCCCAGGCGGCGCGCGTCATCAACGGTAATGCGCTGAGGAAGGTCGGTTTTATTGATGATGGTGATCACGGGTTTGCCGCCCAGTTCTTCACGCAGGGCGTAATCCCGTTCATCAAGCGGCGCACTGCCGTCTATCACCAAAAGCACCAACTCCGCCTGGGCGAGTCTGGTGCGCGCGACATCAATGCCCAGTTTATCTATTTCATCCTGCCCTTCGTGGATGCCGGCCGAGTCCTGGATAACCACGGGCAGGCCCTGAATGCTGATGGTTTCCTGGACGCCGTCGCGGGTGGTGCCGGGAAATGGGGTCACCAGCGCCCGCTGTTCCCCCAGCAGCGCATTCAGCAGGCTTGATTTGCCCACATTGGGCTTGCCCGCAATGATGGTGCTGACGCCGAGGCGATAGAGGCGGCCCTCCTGATACGTGGCGCTGAGCCGTTCCAGCTCTGCAATGAGGTGCGCCAGCGTCTGTTCCAGCTCAGCCGGGTCATATATTTCGGGCTCGTCTTCCGGAAAATCAATGGCGGTTTCCACCCGCGCCATTATCTCCAGCAGTTCGTCCTGCACCGCACGCACCTGTTCCGAGAGGCGTCCCTGAAGCTGCTGCGAGGCGATTTTCAAGCTCGCTTCGGTTTTTGCTTCAATCACGTCAATCACCGCCTCTGCCTGCGCGAGATCTATGCGGCCGTTGAGAAATGCCCGTTTGGTGAATTCGCCCGGTTCGGCAAGCCGGGCGCCGTTTTGCAGCACCAGCGCCAGGATCTTCTGCACAATGACCAGGCCGCTGTGGCAGTTGATTTCCACCACGTCTTCACCGGTGTAGGTGTGGGGAGCCGGCATAAAGGACAGCAGCACTTCGTCAAGCACGCGCGCATCCCGGGGATCAACCACGGTGCCGTAATACAGATGGCGCGGCCGCGGGGCTGCCGGGTCAAAGCGCCGGCAGCGAAACAGAGGGGCGACGGTGCGCAGCGCATCGGGACCGCTGATTTTAATGATACCGATGCCGCCGGTGCCGACCGGCGTGGCAATGGCAACAATGGTGTCCTGCTGGGACATGGAAGTCAGTTCCCCGGCGTGGGCTCCGTCTGGCATTTCTTTACTTTGCCGATTGCTTGGGCGCAATAATCACTTTCTTCAGCGCCCCGTTGCCTTTGCTCCAGGTGGTGAGGTCAGGCTCGGTTTTCAGGGCAAGGTGAATTATCCGCCGTTCTGCGGGGTTCAGCAGATTGGTGGTTACCGGGCCGTTGCGCTTTCTGGCTTTGGTGGCAAGCTGCCGGGCAAGGGCGGTGAGGGATTCCATGCGCCGCTCGCGGTAGGATTCGGCATCCACTGTTATAGGTACGCCGCCGTTAGCATAGCGGGCTTTAATTTTATTGAGCAGATACTGGAGCGCATCCAGCGTCTGGCCTTGCTTGCCGATGAACAGACCGCTGCCATCTGCCTGGATGTTAAACACAACGCCGGCTGCATCACGCCGGACTGCCACGGTGGCCGACGCATCCATATGCCGCACGATGGTTTCCAGCGTTTCTTTGAGCCGCTGCTCCAGCTCCGGGCTGAGCTCGGCAGCGCTGCTGTCAGCCTGCCTGTCCGGGACAATGCGCGTGGCGCGAATCTTTGCTTTGCGGGTGGACATAAACGCAAAAATTTTGCTGGGCGCATCCTGCAACACTTCGATGTCAAGTTGCTCGCGGGTGGCGTTGAGCTGTTCACAGGCCATCATGATTGCTTCGTCAACGGTTTTTGCTTCGATTTCGATTGAGTCCATTCACTACCTCCTGCATCGCGCGCGGTTTTATTGATGTAGAGCTGCTGTATGATCGAGAGCACATTATTGATGAGCCAATACAGCACCAGCCCGGCCGGAAAATTTAAGAACATAAAGGTAAAGATAATCGGCATCATGAGCATCATCTTCGCCTGAGCCGGGTCCGCGGTGCTGGGCGTCATTTTCTGCTGATAAAACATGGATGCCCCCATCAGCAGGGGGGAAATATACGTCGGGTCATGGGCAGAGAGATCATTAATCCAGAACGAAATAAAGTTTGCATGGCGCAGTTCAATTGAGTCTGACAGCACGCTATAGAGCGCGATAAACACCGGTATCTGCAGCAGAATGGGCAGACAGCCGCCGAGCGGATTCACATTATATTTTTTATACAGCGCCATGATTTCGCGGTTCAGTTCGTCTTTTTTATTCTTGTATTTTTCCTTCAGCTTCTGCATTTCGGGCTGCAGTTTCTGCATGTCTTTCATGGACTGGTAGCTTTTATGCGTGAGCGGCCAGAACAAAATTTTGATAATCACGGTAATGAGAATGATGGCGATGCCGTAGTTGCCGCAGAACCGGTAGAAAAAGTTCAGAGAAATCAGCAGCGGTTTGGCGATAATGTCAAATATGCCGAAGTTAATGGTTTTTTCGAGCTTTGCTCCCTGGCGCTCAAGCGTGCCGATCTCTTTGGGGCCCAGATACAAAGCCAGGTGATAGGTTTTTTCTTCGCCCGGCTGGAGCGTCACCTGGGAGAAGACCAGCCGGTAGGCAAGCGACGTCTCTGCGGGTTTGCCCACCTGCACCTGATGCGGCAGCTCCTGTTGCGGGATCACGGCGGCGGTGAAATACTTATCTTCAAATGCCGTCCACAGGATGTCCCCTTCCAAAATTTTCGATTCGGTGATGTCCTTGAACTCTTTTTTTTCAACCTTGCCGTTAATAAAATAGGCAAATTTGGCAGGCATGGTCTCGCTGTTCTGGCCGCCGCCAAAAAACCCGCCGCCGCTTTTTTCTCCCCGGGCTGGATAATAATGAGTCCATTCAATAACGGCATTCCCGTCAACTGCTGCTGCAGCGCTATTTTTTAGCGTGAGCGCAACATCAATGCGGTAATCGGCAGGCGTGCAGGTAAAGGTTTTCTCCAGCCGCACCGCCTGCGCTGCGTCACTGCCGCCGGGCGTGAAGGTGATGGATGACGGGCTGCTCGAGGCGGTCACCGCCAGGGTATCCCGGTTGGCTTGATACTGCGCGTTTTCCATGATCTGGCCCTGAGCCGTAAGGAAAAAAGCTCTGAGCGGAAGATGCTGATCGGGTCCCAGATGAATGAGCTCCTTCCACTGCGGCTGCGGCGTCGGTGCCGCGTCGCCGCTGGAAAACAGTTTTTTTACCAGCTTTATGACTGCCGGGCTGCCAAGGCTGTCCATATAGCGATGGAGTTTGAAGCTGGTCAGGCCCGCCTCATACGCCGAGAACACAGCGGTATAGAGGGGTGTGGTTATGACGGCGGTTTTTGCTGCGTCTTCCGGCAGCACCGGTTTGGCTGGTTCCGCCACCGGCGGGGGTGGCAGCGGTTTTAGATCCGGCGGCACCGACGGTGGGGCTTTTTCTGGGAGCGCGGTTTCGTGCTGCCCATCGCGCTGTTTGACCGGCGCTTTTTTGGGCGGCGGGGCAAAGAAATACTGGTAGATAAACAGAACCAGCAATGACAGCACAATGGCCAGCAAGGCCCTTTTTTCATTATCCATGAAATTAATTCTCCAGATTAATTAAGAGTTCGGGAAACGCGCATCAAACGGGGTCGTATCCCCCGGAGCAGAACGGATGACACCTGAGCAACCGCCATACTACCAGCAGCAGTGCTTTGGGCAGCCGGTATTTCTGCAGGGCATGAAGTGCATACGTGGAGCAGGTAGGCGTAAAGCGGCACTGTGCGCCTAAAACCGGCGAGACGCACATTTTATATAGGCGTATCAGGATAATACAACCCTTGCGTGCAATGTTCTCAAGGTGATGTGTCATCATGGTGAAGCGGGCCCGTTCGTGTTCATATCCGTGAGCGGAGGAAAAATTCGGTTCAGCTCGTCACACAGGCGGTGATACGTCATATCACCGGCGCCCGGTTTGGCGATAATAACCAGGTCAGAAGATGCCGGAAATTGTTCCTTATGGAGTCTGAAATAGGCGCGCACAATGCGCTTCACATAATTCCTGGTTACCGCAGTGCCAATGGACTTGCCGACCGTTATGCCCAGCCGTCTCCACCCCAGTTCATTGGGACAGGTGATAATGACAAAATGCTCTGTCTGGCGCCGTTCCCCTTTTTGGTAAATCGTTTTAAACTCAGCGTTTTTGCGAATGCGCTCTTGTTTGGTGAAGGAAGCGTCTGCCATGGAAAAGGGCTTCCGAAAAATCAGCTCACGAGGTAATAACCCATTATGCCGACAGCCGTTTTCTGCCCTTGCGCCGTCTTCGTTTCAATACATTCTGACCGGATTTCGTGCTCATCCGCTCGCGAAAGCCGTGTTTCCTCTTGCGTTTCACATTGCTTGGCTGAAATGTCCGTTTCAACGTTATCTCCGTTTTAAATGAATCAATGCCGACAATTCACTGATACCAATCTCCCTAACACCCCTTGTTATATTATGTCAATGTTATGTCAGGGTTATAAACAAAACCACAATTTGACCGGTTTGTCAAGTAGTTCACGGCCAAAAGGACGCTGCGCATGATTTTGGGGCGTTTGAACCATGGGGCGCAAAAGGGCGGATAAGGACGGATGCCGCCGGTGTATTCGCGCTCTCATTCCAAGCGCCCGGGGTTAACGCTCCTTGTTGGGAACCAGCCAGTTCACTGCGGCATGGTCAGAGAGTTTTGAGCGGCGGCGGCTGGGTGCGGGTGCGTGCAGCATCAATGGCAATGAGGGCAAACACCAGGGCGGCTGCGGTCATCGGGTAAAACAGATAGTTCATCCCGAAGAGTTTTATTGTCCATCCGGTGAGCGCCGGGCCGGCAATGGAACCAACGCCATACAGAAAGCTGAAGGTGGCATTAGCCGTCCCCATCTGCTGCGGTGGTATCAAGTCGCCAATGAGAGCCAGGGCAACAGGATACAGCCCGCCGGCGACAAACCCTACCGCAAAGCATAAGGATACAATCACAAAATAGTCTGCGGTCACCGTAAAGGCAAAGGTAACGGCAGCCAGAATCATAGCCAGGACATAGAGCGACGGCAGTTTACCAAAACGGTCGGCAGCCTTGCCGGCAGGCACGGGCGATACAATGCCGCCGACAGCAAAAAACGTGAAGGCGATTCCCAGCGATGCGCCCGTGAAATTGAGGTGGTCAAGATATAACGACAGAAAGCTGCCGATGGATGCTTCGACCACGGCATAACACAGACCGGCCAGCAGAGGAACACGCAACACGGCAAATAATTTTCCCACCCCCAGGCGGGAGGTTCTGACGGGGATGGGAACGTCCGTGTAGCCGACAATCATGACCGCACCACTCAGCACACAGAGTGCCGCGCCCAACAGAAACGGCATGCGCTGATCCAGAGCAAACAGATAGGTGCCAATGCCGGGGCCGACGGCAAACCCCACCGCAAAAACCACCCCGTAAAGCCCCATGTTGGCGGAGCGGCGTTCCGGTGTTGAGAGGACATTGATGGCGGACTCAGTGGGTGCAAACAGGCAGGCAGTGCCCAGTCCCTGAAAAATCCGAATGCCGTAGAAATGCCAGGCGGCGGAGGCATAGATCATGGAGAACACAGACACGGCATACATGAAAAGGCCGGTCACAATGATTTTTTTTGAACCGACCTTGTCAACGACTTTTCCCATCAGCGGCGTAAACACGGTAAATGAGAAAAAATAGACCGCTGCAATCTGGCCGATGGTCGCTGCCGAGGCGCCCGCATCTCTGATGATGAGCGGAATCAGCGGCGCGACAAAGCTCATGCCAAAGGCAAGCAAAAAGACGGTGAGCAGTATGGGGAGAAGCCCCCGGTCAAGGGTAATCATGCCAAAACGATTTCCACCCTGTATTGATATCTATTGGTGCATGACCAACGGATGGCTTGAATTCAGGAACCGTTATCCCACAGATATTTTTTGGTTTCTGCCACGATGAGGCCATTCAGGGCCACCAGTGAAATCAGATTGGGTATTGCCATGAGCCCGTTGGCAATATCGGCAAAGCACCAGACGCAGGGAACAGACAGGAGGGATCCCGCCATGACCGCAGCTACCCACAGCAGCCGATAGAGAAAAATTGACCGGATCCCGAATAAATACTCGCAGGCTTTTTCCCCATAGTAGGACCAGCCCAGAATGGTGGAAAACACGAAGGTCAGCAGCCCTCCGGTGAGGATGAACGGGCCAATAACGGGTAAATCGGAAAACGCTGCTTTCGACAGTTCGGCGCCGTTCAGCCCCAGCGTCCATTTTCCGGAATTAACCACCACCAGCCCGGTCATGGCACAGACCACAACCGTGTCCCAGAAGGTGCCGGTGGACGACACCAGCGCCTGCCGCACCGGGTGCGTGGTTTGTGCCGCAGCGGCAACGATGGGCGCGCTGCCAAGCCCCGACTCATTGGAAAAGAGCCCCCGCGCGACGCCATAGCGCACCGCATCTCTAAACGCGGCGCCCACAAATCCGCCGACTGCCGCAGTGCCGGTGAACGCGGTGTTGAGGATCAGCATGACCGTATCGGGAAGGGTAGCGGCGCGGAGCACCAGAATAATGCCGCAGCCTGCAACATATACCAGCGCCATTGCCGGCACCAGTTTTTCACACACCCGCGCAATTGATTGAATGCCGCCCAGAATAACCAGCGCGGTCAGCGACATCAGCAGCATACCGGAGACCCACGGGGGGACATGCAGGGTTTCCCTGACCATCCCGGCGATGGAATTTGCCTGCACCATGTTGCCGATGCCGAAGGCGGCAATTGCCGTTAAGGCGGCAAAGACCACTCCCAGCCATTTCGCCCGCAGTCCCCGTTCAAGGACATACATGGGACCGCCGGCCATGAGCCCGCTGGGGGTTACCACCCGAAAGGCAACCGCAAGCAGCGCTTCTGAATACTTGGTTGCCATGCCGAACACGCCCGTCAGCCACATCCAGAACACGGCGCCGGGACCGCCGGCGGCCACGGCGGTCGCGACCCCGACGATATTACCGGTGCCAATGGTTGCGGCCAGGGCGGTGGTCAGCGCGCCAAAGTGGCTGATGTCGCCGGAACCTTCCCGGGTGCGCTGCAACGAGAGTTTAATGGCTTGCCAGAGATAGCGTTGGATGACCCTGAGCCGGATGGTTAGAAAGACATGGGTGCCAAACAGTGCGATCAGCAGGGGCGGACCCCATATCGCAGCAGAGAGCTGATCCAGTATCAGTTCCAAACGCTCCATGGTATCTGCGTTATAAATCCAGTTGCCTGATGATATCCTGCGCAGCAGTGTCGGGAGTGTGAAACACTGTGTTGATCTGCACGTCTGCGCAGTAGGGATATTCAAAGGGGTAGGTAATGCCGGGCTGAGGAAATTTGTGTTTCTTAAACGGGTTCATTAGATCGCACAGGGCACGCAGGTAGAGAAATGAACCGCGTTCATGATTGACGCCGCGCAGCGAGCGCCAGGTGTCGCGCCACACGGCGATCAGCAGCGGACAGGTGACATGGATGATCCGCAACTGGGGAATTTGTTCCTTGAGCATAGTGCGAATAGCTTCAACGCTCAAACCGCTGTCTATCACCAGGCTGAAGCCCTCTGCAAGGTGCCGTTTAAATTCTGCTGCGGCGTTTTCATAGATGACTCTTTTTACCTGGCGATCCTCCGAAAAAGGATCCGCACCTGAGGGCGACAGCCGTTTACGCAACTCGTCAAAGCGGATCAGCGTTGCCCGGTAGCCGCGCTCCGAAAGTTTTTCAGCCAGCACTTCGGCAATACTGCTTTTCCCGGTGCCGCCCTTGCCTAATAACAGCAGGGCAACCGGTTGTTTCTGTTCGATGGGTTTGAAGAGTTCGGTCATAGCGGTGCGGGGTTTGCAGCACGGTATGCCTTAATAAAGGCATCGGTATATTCTGCAACAAAGGTCCGAATATTTCCCAGCTTGCGCGCCCCGACGGTGCCGCCGCCGCTTATTTTCCAGGTACCGACCGATTGCTTGACTGCTGGTTTTCTCACCAGCGCCACCATCTGTTTCAGCTCAAGGGTGATATGGTAGGCGTAGAGGTCTTCTTCATCTTTGAAGGTAAAAATGTTTACATAGAGGTAGGGCATGCCCGGGATTTTTGCCAGTTCGTCTTCATGACGGATGTTAATGCCGGCCGCCCGCAGCTTCTGCTCTACATCGTGCCGAATTTGTCCCGCTGTCAGCCCCTCCTGTTCAACTGCGGGGAGAAGGTCTTCAATAACGATTCCCATGGCGGTGATGCCGACAAGGGAGGGAATGCCCTGCTGTCCCGACTCCTGGGCACGCGCGTCCGAGGTGCACAGAGCAAACCACAACAGACCTGCTGCCATGAATGCTGACATGGTAGGTTTTTTCATAGCGCATGACTCCTTTCAAAAAAATTGCAACCATGAACTGTATAAGATATTCCCAAGATAGTCAAAAGCTATTTTTTCCGGAGGTTCACTACCATTGATTGCATTCTTGGTTGGTTGCGCGCCAGATAGACAATGAGTGCGTTTCTTCCCTGTTCCGATCTCACGTGCCGGATTTTGCCGGGCATTGTTTGGAGAACGGCCGGCTTTTTTCCCGGGTATTTTTTCTGACCTGCTGCATACGCATCAATGAAATACCATTGCGCGGGGAACATCCTGTTCTTTTAAAGATGACTATGCGTGGGCTAGTAAAAAAATCCGGCGACAGCCCCTGTCTCGCTTCACGACCACGATACCGGGCACATAGTGCTGGACAGGAGCGCATATATGGTTTACAGTAAAAAGCAGGGCAGTAACGGCATGACAACACGGCAGAATCTGTTAACAAAGGACGGTGGGCGTGAATAAAGCACTGGCCGCAGCAATCGTGGCGGCGATTCTCATCGGCGGGGCATTGCTATATGTCTTCAAACGTGACACGCGGCAGGAGAAGTTTGAGACTGCGCTCATTGACCGCGGGGATATAACGGAAAAAATTACCGCCACGGGCACGATTAATCCGGTGAACAGCGTCAAGGTGGGAAGCCAGGTTACCGGCAGAATCGTTAAGATCTTTGCTGACTACAATGCCCACGTAAAAAAAGGACAGGTCATCGCCCAGTTGGAGACCGACCTGTATCAATCCAAGGTGGACCAGGCTGAGGCAAATTACAAAATGTCCCAGGCGCAGGTCATGGAGGCCAGGGCATCGCTTATTGATGCGGAAAGCAATTTCAAACGGGCAAAAAAATTGCGCGCCGAACAGGTGCTTGCCGAGCGCGATTTTGAAATAGCCGAAACCAAGTATGCGGCAGCCCAGGCTGCATATCAGGCGGCGGTGGCGCGGGAACGACAGTCCCAAGCGCTTCTGAACGCGGCAAACGTTGACCTGGCACATACCACGATCTATTCGCCGGTTGATGGGATTGTTATTTCCCGCAACTGCGACGTCGGGCAGACCGTGGTCGCCACATTCCAGACGCCGGATCTGTTTTTAATCGCCGAAGACCTCACCAAAATGCAGGTTGATGCCTATGTGGATGAGGCTGATATTGGCAAGGTGCAGGTCGGTCAGGAAGCGCAGTTTACAGTGGATTCTTATCCCGACACCGTGTTCAGCGGGACGATTTCCCAGGTGCGTTTTGCGCCGAAAGAACTGCAAAACGTGGTATCCTACGCAACCGTCATTGAAGTTGCCAATCCGGAACTGAAGTTGCGGCCGGGCATGACCGCCTCAATCACCATTATCGCCGGTCGTAAAATGAATGTGCTGCGGGTCGTCAATGCGGCGCTCCGGTTCAAACCCGATCCGGAGGATAAAGATTTCTCGCGAGATGATAAATCGTCGGGCACTCAGGACGCGGCCGACGATGCGGAACTGGCGAAACGCCAGCGGCTGTGGGTGCTTGCCGCAGATAACTCGGTGCACAGGGAACATATTACCACCGGCATATACGATACCCGCTATACCGAAATCGCCGCGGGCCGTGTTACCGAAGGGCAGAAAGTCATCGTAGGATACCAGCCGCAGTGGCGCAAGGCCGATTCATCCCGGGGCTCCTTTTTCCGGTTTGGTGCCAGACAATAATACCCGGCAACTGCGCGTGAACACTTTCATCCGTGCCGAAAATTTGCATAAAATGTACCGCTTAGACGGGCAGGCAGCGGTGCATGCCCTGCGGGGCGTGTCGCTGCAGGTCGCTGCCGGGGAATTCGTCGCCATCATGGGTCCGTCGGGTTCGGGCAAATCAACCTTCATGAACCTGCTGGGCTGCCTTGACACCCCCACCGAAGGGAGGCTGTTTATCGAAGGCGTGGAAGTATCTTCCCTGACGCGTAACCAGCTTGCCGAGATTCGCAACACCAAGATTGGCTTTGTGTTTCAAAATTTTAATCTGCTGTCCCGCACCAGCGCGCTGGAAAACGTTGAGCTGCCGCTGCTCTACCGCAAACTTGCGCCGGCACAACGACGCCGACGCGCAGTAGAAGCACTGGAACGGGTGGGGCTGAAGGATCGGATGCACAACCTTTCCAATCAGCTTTCCGGCGGCGAACAGCAACGGGTAGCAATTGCGCGCGCCCTGGTAAACAGTCCCGCACTGATTCTTGCCGATGAACCGACCGGCAATCTGGACACCAAAACCAGTGTGGAAATCATGAACATCGTGCAGGATCTGAATGTGCGGAACGGGATCACGATCATTCTGGTAACCCATGAACCGGACATCGCCCGCTACGCCAAGCGCGTGGTGCAGTTTCGCGACGGCGTAATCATCAGCGATCAATAGCAGCGTATGGAGATTTTTGCCACCATGAGAGTCGCCCTGCGGGCGATTATGCGCAACAAGCTGCGGTCGGTCCTGACGGTGCTGGGCGTGGTGATCGGTGTGTGCGCAGTTATTACCATGGTGAACATCGGCAGCGGTGCGCAGGTTGCCATTGAAAAAGCTATCAGCGGGCTGGGCACCAACATGATTATTATTTTCCCCGGCAGCATGACCAAGGGCGGCATGCGAACCGGATTTGGAACGGTTACGACGCTGGTTGACAGCGACGCGCAGGCGATCATTGATGAGTGCCCCGCCGTGCAACTGGTGACTCCGGTGGTCAGTACCGCCGCCCAAGCCGTCTATCAAAACCAGAACTGGGGAACGTCGGTGATGGGGACCAACCCGGATTTTCAGCTCATTAAAAACTGGGTGCTCGCGCGCGGGTCGTTTTTTACCATGCAGGATGTGAAGGCGTCGGCAAAGGTCTGTGTGCTGGGGAAAACGGTAGCAGAAAAGTTGTTTGGGGAGCAGAATCCAGTCGGCCAGATCATTAGAGTGAAACGCATACCATTTCGGGTCATCGGCGTGCTGACGGAAAAAGGCCAAACCACGTTTGGCCAGGATCAGGACGATACCATTTTAATCCCCTACACGACGGCGCAGAAGCGGCTGATGGGCATTACCTATCTGTCCATGATTATGGCCTCGGCGGTATCCAATGAGCTTATCCCTCAGGCGCAGGAGCAGATCCGCACCCTGCTGCGCCAGCGCCACGCCATACCGGAGGGCGAAGACGACGATTTTACCGTGCGTAACCTTGCAGACCTGACGGAAACGTTCAACACCATTACCGGCATCCTGACGCTGCTGTTGGGCAGTATCGCATCCATATCGCTGGTGGTTGGCGGCATCGGCATCATGAACATCATGCTGGTGTCGGTTACCGAGCGCACCAGAGAAATCGGCATTCGCATGTCGGTAGGAGCGCGGCCGGGCGATATTCTGCGCCAGTTTTTATTAGAGGCGGTGCTGTTGAGCCTTATCGGCGGCGCTGCGGGCATAGTGCTGGGCATTGGTCTGACCGTGGCGATCGCGCGCATCGCAGAATGGCCGACGCCGATTTCAGTGCTGGCAATTTTGATAGCATCACTGTTTGCCGCTTCGGTGGGGATTTTTTTTGGCCTGTATCCGGCAATTAAGGCATCGCGCATGAATCCCATTGAAGCGTTACGCTATGAGTAGGTTATAGGGTGAAACGGAAAAAAGGAATACGAAGAGATGTGGTGAACCGAACAGAATTCGCTGAGGCGACCTGACGATTACGCCACCCTGCCAGTTGGAGGGATTGTTATGTATAAGGTGCTGTTTGTTGCTCCAGAAGTTGTGCCGTTTGCCAAGACCGGCGGTCTGGCAGACGTTGCAGGGACGCTGCCCCTTGCGCTGCATCGCTTAGGCTGCGATATTCGTATCGTGATGCCGTTTTACCGGATGGTGGAAAATGTCGCAACCGAGTGCTCCCTGGTTGCTCGCGGCATACCAATACCGGTCGGCTCTACCACCTATACGGCTGATGTCTGGGAAACGCGGCTCCGCCATGCGGTGCCGGTGTATCTGATCAAGTGCGACGAATTCTTTGACCGCAGCAATCTGTATGGAACGGCACAGGGCGACTACCGGGACAATGCCCAGCGGTTTATCTTTTTTTCGCGGGGGACTCTTGAAACCTGCATAACACTTGATTATACGCCCGATATTGTTCACTGCCATGACTGGCAAACCGGGCTGGTGCCGGTGTATTTGAAAACCAGCTATCGGCACCATCCCTGCTTGGCACACGCCGGAAGCGTTTTTACGATTCATAACATTGCCTATCAGGGTGTATTTAATGCGGATGCTTTTGCGCTCACCAGGCTCCCGGCACCGGTATTCGGCATGGAGGGGCTTGAATACTGGGGGAAAATGAGCATTCTCAAAGGGGCGCTCATGTTTGCCGATGTCATCAATACGGTGAGCAAAAAATACAGTCAGGAAATTCAGACGCCGGAATTTGGCTACGGGATGGAGGGCATTCTTGCCCGGCGCAGCGCCGATCTGTATGGCATACTCAATGGCGTTGACTATGATGAATGGAATCCTGCCACCGACCCGTATATTGCCGCACCTTACACCAGCGCCGATCTCTCCGGCAAACTCCTCTGCAAGCAGGATGTGCTGAAAGACTATAACCTGCCGGCGCGGCTGAAATCCAAACCGCTGCTGGGCGTTATCTCGCGTCTGGCAGACCAGAAGGGTTTTGATCTGCTGGCAGCAATTATTGATAAGCTGATGGCCAGAGATCTGGGTTTTGTGTTGCTGGGAACCGGCGATCAGAAATATCACGATCTCTTTACCGCCATCGCGCGCACCTATCCCCGGAAATCCGGGATAAAAATTACCTATGACAATACCGTGGCGCATAAAATTGAAGCAGGCTGCGATATCTTTTTGATGCCATCACGGTATGAGCCCTGCGGGTTGAATCAGATTTACAGCCTCAAATACGGCACTGTTCCCGTGGTCAGGGCAACAGGCGGCCTTGATGACACGATCATAGATTATGATGAACGCACCGGACAGGGCAACGGCTTTAAATTTAGCGCCTACGATGCCGACGACTTTTTCCAGGCAATTGAGCGCGCGCTGTCCCTGTATGCAAAAAAGCCCCAATGGACGCGACTGGTTAAACACTGCATGACGTATGACTTTTCCTGGGAGCAGTCTGCCAGGCGGTATCTGGAGCTCTATGGTAAAGCGGTGGCTAAGGTAACGAGTGAGGAGTGAATAGGGAATAGGGAATAGGGAATAGGGAATAGGGAATAGGGAATAGGGAATAGGGATTCCCATACTCTTAAGTACCCCTTATGACAAAGTATCTTTGCATTCACGGACATTTTTATCAACCGCCGCGGGAGAACCCCTGGATTGAGGAGATCGAACGGCAGGACAGCGCGGTGCCCTTTCATGACTGGAATGAGCGGATTCTGAAAGAGTGCTATGAACCGAACTGCCATGCGCGCATTGTTGACGGGCACAATCGGATTACCGACATCGTCAACAATTACGCGCAGATCAGCTTTAACTTCGGGCCCACGCTGCTGAGCTGGCTTGAAAAAAAAGCCCCGGAAGTGTATCGGCACATACTGGCGGCGGATCGGGAAAGTGTGCAGCGTCTGGGGCACGGCAATGCCATTGCCCAGGCCTACAATCATATGATTTTGCCGCTGGCCAACGAGCGGGACCGGGACACGCAGATTGTATGGGGCATTGAGGACTTTAAACGCCGGTTTGGCCGCGAGCCGCAGGCCATGTGGCTGCCGGAGACGGCAGTTAATGAGGCGACCCTTGCCGCGTTGATTGCCCGGGGTATTTCCTGGATTATCCTATCGCCCACGCAGGCGCAGAGCGTCAGAAAACTGGGGGGCGGCGCCTGGAAGCAGGTTGCCGATGGCAGCATAGATACCACCCGGCCATATCGCTGTTACGTGAATAAAGACCGCGCAAAAACTCCCCGCCCGTATCTTGACATTTTTTTCTTCAATGCCGGATTGTCCGGCGAAATAAGTTTTGGCAATCTGCTCAATGACGGCGACCGGTTTGCAGAGCGGCTGAATCAGGCTTTTATTCCAGAGGAGAAGCGGCCCCAGTTGGTCAATGTCGCCACCGACGGCGAAACCTTTGGCCATCACCGAAAATTTGGCGACATGGCGTTGGCCTATGCGCTGCGCAAGGCACGGGAACAATACGGCTTCACGGTTACCAATTACGGGGCGTTTCTCGCTCAGTTCCCTCCGGAATGGGAAGTTGCCCTGAAACCCGGACCCCACCATGAAGGCACCTCGTGGAGTTGCGCGCACGGCGTCAGCCGCTGGAAAGATGATTGCGGGTGCAAGGTGCAATGGCAAAGCTCTTGGAATCAGCGGTGGCGCAAACCGTTGCGCGAGGCACTGAACCTGCTGCGCGATAAATTGGCAACGCTGTTTGCATCCCAGGGGGCCAGATTTTTTCACGACCCCTGGACAGCGCGCAACGACTATATCGCGGTTATCATGGACCGGGGGGCTGAAAACAGTACGGGCTTTCTGCAGCGCACCGCTGCGCGGCCCCTGACCCGCGACGAGCAGATTGACGCATTGAAACTGCTTGAAATGCAGCGCCAGGCGCAGTTAATGTTTACCAGTTGTGGCTGGTTTTTTGACGATGTGAGCGGCATTGAGACGGCCCAGATCCTGGCGTTTGCTGATCGGGCGCTGTATCTGGCGAAATCATTTACGGCCGAAGACCTGGAGATTCCTTTTACGGCAAAACTTGCGGAGGCACAGAGCAATATCGCTGGATGCGGGACCGGCAAAGACATTTATTACCGGCACATTAAACCGGCGCGCATGAGCATGGAGCGGATTGTCAACCAGTTTCTGATTCTGACCGCGTTCGACGACACGGTTCCCCAAAGCCAGCCGCTCTATACGTATCAGATTGACATACCTGAGTATCATAAAAAAACCGCCGGGAAAGCTTTTCTCATCGTGGGCCGGGTACGCCTTGTCTCCCATATTACCACGGAAACCCGGGAGGTTTGCTTTGCGCTGGCATATCAGGGCAGCTACTACTTTCGGTGCGCCGTGGTTCCTCGGTCGCAGGCGGGTGATTGGGTAGCAGTGCAACAGGAGCTCATGGCGGCATTTGACACACGCCATGAAACGATCTTCCAGGCGATAGAAAAACTCGGCGACCAGCATTGTTACTCGCTGCAGGATCTGCTCCCGGAAGAAAAACAATCCGTGCTGCGTCTGATCATAGACAAGGCGATTACCGCATATCATGATATGCTCGCCCGGGCGTTTGATGACAATCGGGAAACGGTTGAGGCGGCGCTGCATGAGGGATTAATAATGCCGCCGGAATTCAAGATTGCGGCGGAACACACGCTCAGCAAACGGCTGGAAACCGAGATCGCGCAGCATGGCGCGCAGATCGGCGTATTGGAAACACGGGGTGTTGCCAAAGACATCGTGCGGCAGGCGCGTCAGTTTGGCTATGCCCTGCAGATGGACCGTGCGGCCCAGATTTTGTCCGCGATTTTAAAACAAAAAATGCTAACCCTTACCCAGCAGATGTCGCTTCCCGCGATTGAAGAGATTGAGCGCTTTTTGCTGGTTATCCGCGATTTAGATTTGCAGATCGATCTGACTGAGGTGCAAAACCTTTTTTATGACGTAATAACGAACGGGATCCTCGCGGGTGCGGGAAAAATATCGGATCGCAACGACGGGCAACGAACCATCGCGCAGGCGCTGGCGAATCTTGCCGTGCACCTTCAGTTCAGCAGGGAGCTCTTGGCGGTCGGCCTTCAAAAATAGATGCGGTGCAGCAGCAGCACCGCCAGCATGCCAACCACAACCTGCAGCGGCAGCCCAATTTTGACAAAATCGGTATAACGGTATCCGCCCGGCCCATAGACCATCATATTGGTCTGATACCCAATCGGGGTTGCAAACGCACAGGAGGCAGCAATTGCCACTGCCACGGCAAACGGCATAACGTCAACGTGCAGAGAACGGGCGGTGGCAAAGGCAACAGGAAACACCAGGGCTGCGGCGGCATTATTGCTGATAAAACAGGTGTAGAGATTGGTTATGAAATATATGCCGGCCAGAACGCCGATTATGCCATAATAGTCGGCGCAGAGTAAAATCACCTGTGAGAGGATATCCGCAATTCCTGAATTTGTTATCGCGGCAGAAATGCCAAAGGCGCAGGCAATAATAATCAACACGCGCCAATCAATCTGATGCTTTACTTCAGCCAGGGAAATACAGCGCGTCAGAATCAGGGAGACGGCGCCAAAACCAGCGGCGACCAGCAGCGGCAACAGTTTTAAGACCGTCAGGATTACCACCCCGGCTAACACCCCCAGTGAAAAATATCCTTGCCGTCGCGATTTTGAACTGACCGTTGCAGCGCTTGAGACAAGATAAAAATCAACAGAATGATACCATTTCTTAAAGAAATCCTTATCCGCAAGCAGCAGCAGGGTATCGCCGGCACGGAGAACAACATCGCCTATTTTTTTCTGGATGCGTTCGCCATTACGATGAATTGCAATGATCACCGCACCGTAGATGGTTCGGAAGTTGCTTTCCCTGACGTTTTTTCCAATCAGGGGTGAACTGGCGGAAATAACCGCTTCGTAGGTTTTTATCTCGTCCGAGTCATAGTGCTTTAAATCAAAGGCCGCGTCTTTAACAAGCTGCAAACCGGGGGTTTTCTGCAGCTCAAGAATGGTCTTGGGCAAACCGGTAAAAAACAGACGGTCGTTTTCATAGATTCGGTCATCGGGACGCGCCGGTGCGATTATTTTGCCCGCACGTTCAATTTGAAACAGAAACAGGCCCGTGAGATGCCGCAGACCTGCCTCTTCAACTGTTTTACCCCGGTGGGGATAGTCATCGGTAACCCGCAACGCGATGACAAATTCACGGGTATGTTCCCCCAGTTCCATGAGTGGCTCCTTGCGATCAGGCAGCAGAAATATACTGAAAATACATAATAACAGAATACCTGCCAGGGCAAGCGGGATTCCCACTTTGCTGATCTCAAAAAATGCCATTCCCGACAAATGATGTTTGAGCATAAGGCCATGAACCACCAGATTGGTGCTCGTTCCAATCAAGGTGCAGGTGCCGCCCAGAATGGTAGCATACGACAGGGGGATCAGCAGCTTGGAAAGCGGAAAACGGTTTTTTTCTGCCCAGCTTCGCACCACCGGGATGCCCATGGCAACCAGCGGGGTGTTGTTGATAAACGCCGATGCTGTTGCCGCGGGGAAAGTAAGCCGCAGCAATTTTCGGAAAATTGATGAGTTGGTATTGCCCAATAGATAGGCGCCAGCCTGGTTCAGGGAACCGGTATTCTCCAAAGCCCCGGCAATAATGTATAGCAGGGCGACCGTGAGCATACCTTCGTTGGAAAACCCGGCAAACGCTTCTTCCAGCGTAATGATGCGCGCGGCCAGCAGCAGGAGCAGCACCGCAAACAGGGTGAGTTCCACCTCCAGCCATTCCTTGATGAGCAGAATGCTCATGATTATTAACAGCGCCGATGTAAAACAGAATGCAAAGGTCATAGCTGATTCATTCTCTCGTGGGCTTATGCACATTGATGAGCGGTTATGCGTATCAGCCCTGATGTTTCAATTATGGTCATATATATAGAAGAGAAAACACCAAAGGTCAATCAGGGGCAGCAACATTTTTTGGCGCGCACGCCGTTGCACTTTCCTGCTCGTCTGTGGTAAAGAAAAACCGTCAATCATTTGCGGAGCATTATATTCATTATGCCGGATAATCCGTTTTTTCCAGAATTTCTCATCATATTATGTGCCGCCACCGCGGTCGCAATCGCCTTTGAACGGGTCAAGCTGCCGGTCATGTTAGGTTTTTTGCTTGCCGGGGTGGTCATAGGACCGCACGGCCTGCGGCTGATTACCGATAACGAACGAATTCATACATTCGCCGAGATCGGCATTATTTTACTGATGTTTTCCATCGGCCTGGAGTTTTCATTTGCCCGGCTGAAAGGCTTGCGCACGATTGCAATCTTTGGCGGTTCGGCGCAGATCATATTATCTATTTTCATAGCCCTCTGGGTGGCGCAGCTTCTCGGCTGGTCATATTATGCCGGTTTTGTGCTGGGCGCCGTTGTGGCATTAAGTTCCACCGCAATTGTCTTGAAATATCTTACCGATCGGGCCGAGCTTGATACGCAGTACGGACGAATTGCAGTTGCCATACTGCTGTTTCAGGACCTTGCCGTTGTCCCGCTCCTTGTTCTGATCAGCACCCTGGGAAAACCAACGGGTTCGATCGCCATTGGGCTGGCCCTGGCAATCTTGAAAGCAGCACTTTTCATCGGCTGTGTGGTGGTGTTTGCCCGGTTTCTTCTGGCGCGCTTTTTTATTCGCATTGCTGCCAGCCGCAGCCGGGAAATTTTTCTACTCACGGCGGTATTCATCATTCTCGGCGAAGCCTGGTTAAGCGGAGAACTGGGGCTTTCCATGGCGATCGGGGCTTTTTTTGCCGGTGTCACCTTTGCTGATACGGATTTCAGCAACCGGTTGATCAGTGAAACAATTGCGTTTCGCCACCTTTTTGTCAGTCTGTTTTTTGTTTCTATCGGCCTGTTGTTTGATCCGTGGTTTGCGTTATCCAATGTGATATTCATCAGCGCCGTCGTGGGCATGATCCTGCTGGTAAACTGTGTGGTGACGGCGCTGGTGGTCATTGGTTTTGGCTATTCGCTGCGTATTGCGCTGGCCACCGGGGTCATCCTGGCGCAGATCGGGGAATTTTCGTTCCTCCTGCTTGAAATTGCCCGCAGAGGCAGCGGCATTGACCAGTTTTTTTATCAAACGCTGCTCTCGAGCGCCTTTCTGACCATGTTTTTAACCCCGGTTTTATTCATGCTGCTGCCCGGGCTGTTGCAGATTTCAGGCCGCATCCCTTTGTTTGGGAGGCCTCTTGGCCGCTCCGGCGGGCTCACGGATATCTCCTGCCTGGAACTGTCAGATCATGTTATTCTCTGCGGATTTGGGCCACTTGGCAGGGACCTGGCAGTTGCGTTTCAGGAACAGGGCATCATGTTTATTATTATTGAATTGAATCACCGGCTGGTGCTGGAGGCAAAAAATCTGTCATTCCCGGTTTTATACGGCGATGCAGCAAATGAAGAAATCCTGAAAAAAGCCGGCATCCTTCGGGCTAAATCCCTGGTGGTGACGTTTGCGGATTCGACCAGCATGGCACAAATTGTCCGGGTCGTCCAGGTATTAAATCCAAATGTTTTTGTGGCGGTAAGAAGCAGATTTGAGCGGGATGTGCCGTGGCTCTATGAGCTTGGCGTTGATGCCGTGGTTATGGAGGAACTCGAGGCAAGCCGCGAGTTAAACCGCATTATCCTTGAACATCTGGGTGTTGAGCCACAGGAGATAGCACGCCATCTGAATCGGATACGCCAGCGCAAAGAACTGACGATAGAAACGGCCATTTTTAAAAAATTGCAAAAGAAGCTATAGGCAATCTAAAAATTATGCAGTATATTTATACTGACTTCTATGTGTAAACTGTTGTTGGATAACCGGATAGAAAGGAGACGTTATGGAAACACCGGCAGTTAAACAATGGGTTTGCTTAGGGTGCGGTTACATCGCCGCCGGCGACACGCCGCCGGACCAATGCCCGGTATGCGGGGCGCCAGGCCGAGCTTTCTACCCGCGGCAATTCATGCCCGCTGCACCCCCGGTCAAACCAGTGGCGGAACACAAAATAAAACCGGCTCCTTCGCCGGATACCCTGCACTGGGTATGTCTGGGATGCGGGCATATTTATGAGGGAAACAATCCGCCGGATAAATGCCCAATTTGCCAGGCGCCCAGAGATGCGTTCAAGCCGCGGCAGTTTATTCACCTGAAATAACATATCTTCTCCAGTGGCGGCAGGTTCTGTGGTGTGCCCACTGGGAGAGACACGACGGGAGCGTGCGGGCTGTCCTGTTGATAAAACGGTAGCTGTAAGGCCGGATTCCGATATCCCTTTTGCCGCTATCAGGTAACTCTTGAACATAACTTTACTTTGTTCAACTGCTCAAAAACTGAGCAAAGTGCTGGCGGGTCTTTTTTTACCTGCGGGTCGGCCTGATTCTCAGGTCGTTTTCCACAGGGTTTCAACAAAACCTGTGGATTTGTTATGATGGCGTTAAGATTTTTGCAGAAATTGCAGTTATTATTGGGTGGGTAAACGATGGAAAATAAACGACGACACTTGTTTAAAACGTTTGTGATTTCCATTTAATTCATTACAGCGAGAATATCAAGAAAAGGAGGTATTGTATTTTATGAAACAGTTATTGCTTGTACTTATCGCAGGTATGTTTGGCTTCCTGTCAACGGCTGCCGCAGAAGAAAAGAGCGCACCTGTTTCGGGCGAAAAACTATTTGCCCGGCATTGCGCCGTGTGCCACCCGCAGGGCGGTAATATCATAAATCCCAAAAAGACCCTTAAGAAAAGTGATCTTGAGGCACGCAACCTAAAGACGGTGGACGACATTGTCGCATTTCTCCGGGCGGGCGCGCCGGGGATGCCGAAGTTTGCCGAAACCGCCCTTGCCAACGCCGAGGCGCGGGAGATTGCCAGCTATATTCTCCAGGCATTCAAGTAAGGAATGCTGGATACTGTTTTGCCAAACCCTGCCATGGTGTTGAAAGGAGATGTGCATGCCAATCAAGCCGACTGATAAAGAAGAAGAATTCTTTGCCCGGGAAGAGTTAAAACGGCTGAAAAAGGCTGAAGAAGAGAAACAGAAACAGCTTGAACAGCAGGAGCGCAACCGTTTGAAGGAACTGCATTACATGCGCTGTCCGAAATGCGGCATGGAACTCATTGAAATTGATTATAAGGGCATGAGCATAGACCGCTGTTCGGAATGTGACGGGGTGTGGCTTGATGCGGGCGAGCTGGAAACAATATCAAAGATGGAAAAAACCGGCCTTGACAAATTTTTCAGCATTTTCAAATAACCGCACCGGGAGCATAGTCTGTGCAACGAATACCATTGGGTAACACCGGACGTTCGGTAAGAAAACTGGGCTTTGGCGCGATGTATCTCCCGCGCATTACAGCCGAAGAGTCTGACCGCCTGCTCAACCGGGCGTTGGAACTCGGGATAAATTATTTTGACACCGCATCAGCCTATATGGATAGCGAGGAGAAGCTGGGAAGAGTGCTTCCGCAGCACCGGGCACGTTGCGTTATATCATCGCGCTCAGTCTCATGGAAAGCGGGTCTTGATGAATTTAAAAAAGATTTTGCGCAGAGCTTTAAACGGCTGCAGACCGAGGTCATTGATTTTTATGGTTTTCACGCCGTGAACCAGCCGCCGGAACTGGAAACGGCATGTAAAGAACCGTTGGACTTTTTGCTGGAGCAGCGCGCAGCAGGCAGAATCAGGCATCTGGCCATTACCGGTCATAATCCGCGGACATTGACCGATGCCCTGCGCAAAGGATGCTTTGAGATGGTGATGTTTCCCTTTAATGTGATCGAGCGCGAAGCGCTTGACACGCTTATCACCACCGCCAACCAGATGGGCGTTGCCACCTCCATCATGAAACCGCTTGCCGGCGGCGTCATTGAATCGAAGGCGCAGGCGCTCAGATTTTTTCTCAGTTACCCGGTTGACGTGATAACCCCGGGCATGATGTCCATCAAGGAGCTTGAGGACAATGTCCGCGTGATAGATGCAGGGCTGCCCCTGTCACCCCAGGAGTTAGCGGCGCTTGAAGAGGAAGTCAAAGAGCTGGGAAAGGAATTCTGCCGCCGTTGCTCTTATTGTATGCCATGCGAGCACGGCATCATGATTCCGTTTGTGCACATGATTCATATGAAATGCTACGGCAAAGAGATGAACGATGATGTGGCCTATACCCTGCAGCTTGCCAGCCGCATGCTGCCGCAGCTTGAAAGCTGCGATGCCTGCGGTGCCTGTGTGGAAAAATGTCCCTACCAGATTCCCACGCCCAAACGAATCCAGGAACTGCGTGAACTTCTGCAGCAACAGGGGAAGAAGGTTCTGACCCGTCAGGACGCAGAGTGACAACAAATGAAAACCCCTGTTATGCTGCGAACAAGACGGGACAATTCATAAATTTGATATGGCATCAGGTCGGCATGCATCGGCGGCTGGCAGACTAAATGCGCCGCACGATTTTAATAGCTTGTTCGTTTTAAAGGATCAATGATCGGATGGTTGAACTTGGCATTGAACAAAACGAATTTCTGAGCAGCGTGTTTAACGCAATTCCGGCGATGCTGCTGGTGGTTGATGAAGACGTGAGTATCTGTTTCTGGAATCAGGCGGCCTCAAAAATAGTGGGCACCGACCGCGACAAGATTTACAAACGGCGGGGCGGCGAGGTGTTTGGCTGTGTCCATGCCACCGATGTATCAGCGGGATGCGGCCGCGGGCCCCATTGCCGCGATTGCATTATACGAAATGCCGTGAAAAAAGCCAGCGGCGGTGCTCTGGTGCATCGTGAAAAAGCGCGGATGGAATTGCAGTCAGGTGGAATCGTCGTGGAAGCTCATATGCTGGTGACCGCTGCAGCGTTCGTTTTTGCGGGCATGCCGTTGGTGCTGCTCACCCTTGAAGACATCAGCGAGGTGATGCAATTACAGGGTTTGTTGCCCATCTGCGCGGGCTGTAAGAAGATCAGGGATGATCAGCAGTATTGGGCATCTGTGGAACACTATTTTGCCAAACATCTTGACGTTGAATTTACGCACTCATTGTGTCCGGAGTGTATTAAAAAACTGTATCCTGATTCCGAACGAGGCCGGTAGTGTTCGGCGTGAGCGAACGATGCGGGCAGGGTACAAGTGTTATGCTTTGTCAAAGGCTGCGATAAGATGCTGGATAATCGGGGTATCCGCCTCCGGAAAGTCATAGCGGGCAAGGTCTCCGGGAGAAACCCAGCGGATCTCATCATGGGCATATAAGGTTAATTCATCAGAAAACAGTGCAGCGGTAAAAGCCAGCAGGGTAATTGGTGCATGGTCGTCGGTGGACCGGCTTGAGCAGACAAATTCTTTAACGCCTATTTCAACACCCAATTCCTCCTTGAGTTCCCGCCGGAGACACTGTTCAGGTGTTTCGTTGTCTTCCACCGTGCCGCCCGGAAATTCCCATTTGCCCCCCATCTGATCGCCGCGTTTCCGTCTGGCAATCAGAATCTTGCCGTCTTTTTCAATTATAGCGCAGGTGACGATTGGCATGTGACAATGAATATCCTTTTGGTTCAGGGAGAGCTTAATTTTTTTGCGGCGCAATAAAGCGCCTTCATCGTTAGTCTATATACCCCAAGGCGCGCAGTTTTTCGGCAATAGACTGCTCCGGCTCGGGTAACTCGTTATTTCCTGCCACCGGCGTGCAGGTGTTTTTCCATAATTCCAGACGCTCATGCAACTCCTGAGCTTTCCGGGGCAGGGTATCAATGACATTTGACAACTCGTGGGGATCGTCAACGACATTATACAGCTCGCACCTGCCATCAGAGGCCCAGATATATTTAAAATCTCCAGCGTAAATTGCCTGCAGATCCCGGGCAAGATGCTTCAAATCCGGACGCCGCTTCCATGTCGGATCCTGAAAATTTTCTGCAATAATATATCGTTTTCCTTGCGTGACCGTTAAGCCCGCACCCTGTATGTTCCGGGGAATTGGCAGCGAGACCGTGCTGAGAATTTCTGGGAAAATATCAACCAATGATACCGGATAATATGCCACGGCACCTTTATTGCGTCTCACGGGATACTTGACAATGAGCGGCACCCGCAGATTGTCATCATAAAGCGCGAGGCCATGAGTGGTTAACTGATGCTCGCCAAAGGATTCTCCATGATCAGCGGTTACGATAATCATGCTGTTGGAATACAGCTTCAGTTCCTTGAGCTTTTGCATAAGTTTGCCCACGGCATCATCCACAAATGACACTTCACCGTCATACAGTGCCACAAGATGATCCCTTTCCTTCGGCGTTAACGCATGCTTGCGCTTGATAACATCTTTGAGCAGCGCAATCTCTTGTTCCTCATAGGAAGCTGCAGAGGTTCCCCCGTAGGTCACAATCAGTGCATCATCTCTGCCCGGATACTTTTGATCAAAGGGTGCGGGCGGCATATAGGACTGATGCGGGTCAAAATAATGAACAAAAAGAAATACCGGCAGGGTAATATGAAGCAGTAAAAACTTCTGCTGCGCCAATTGCGCCTCACGCTTGTTGAGCCATGCAAAGACCAGCTCATTTATTTCATGTGCCTTGCGTTCGCCGCCCCAGGGATCTAAATCATCGTCATACACGCGGAACCCCTGCCCCAAACCGAACATTGCTTTGCACAGAGTGCCGGCGACGATTCCGGCCGTATCATATCCGTTGTCTGACAACAATTCGGCGATCGTCATATTGTCGTCGCTCAGTTTGGTGCAGAAATAAGGCGGTTTTGTGTGTTCAGAGCGGTGAGCGTTATGCATAGAGGGGTAACAGCCGGTCATGATTGACGCATGGGAGGGAAGGGTCCAGGAAGAAGGTGCATATGCCCGCTGAAACAGGATAGCTTCTTTGGTCAACCGGTCAATGTGCGGCGTGGTGTTGCGATGATAACCATAACACGACAGGTGGTCGGCTCGCAGGGTATCAATGCTTATCAAGATGACCGAAGGGCGCTGCTTAAGCAGGGTGACAATTTCGTTCAGCAGATTATCGGTACTAGTTTTTGAAACAATCTCAAAAGCTCCCCAGGCAATCATGCCAAACAGAAGAAGATAATAGGTGGCCGCAGTCGGCAATAATAAGAACTGTGCCATTTTGCCAAATACATATAATAGTGCAAACACAATGCAAAACAGGGCGCAGCACCCCAGAAAAATCAGGCAATTCACAACCAGACGCTGCGGTGACAGATCAAGGAATTTGCCCGGAAGCAGGTTTTCATTGATATGGATGCCTGCAAGGAGGAAAACGCATAGACTTACGTAGAGGCTGCAAAAGAAACGACGCCGCATTTCCCGGTCTGCGAGTGCCGTTGCAAGTCTGTGCAGCAGCAGGTAAGCCGCCGCGCACACAACGCACAGGAGCAGGCTTAAACAGGCAGCGATAAGACGGGCATGAGGGAATACGGTATGGTGAATGACGGCAAGGCCGACGCACAGCAAAATTGCGATAATGCAGCCACCGTAACAAACGATGTCTGCAGTAACAGCGTCTCTTTGGGGTTTCAAAATCCCATGTAAGCCGGAAACCAGCATGCCTGCTGCCGCGCCGGCGAGGGTATACGCCGTTATGGTTACGAGCATTGTTGAAAATCGCAGCTCCGGCGCATGTGACAGGATCATGAGCGTTTCCATGACTGCTAACCCAAGCCAGCCTGTTCCCCAGATCAAAAAGCCCTGCAGCATGTTTCGAACCCATGAGGGCTGCGGCGTTACAGTAGTCATTGAGCTACGGTTTTTTGATGAGAATTATTACGGCAGTTGCAAATAGTTCACGACCGGAGTTTTTTGCCTGAAAAATGAGGGAAACCATAAGAAAATAAATGCCCCTTGCATTAATACCCGAATTTTTAACGTGGGGGACTTAAAGAACAAGGGCGAAAAACGCAAGGGGCAGATTGAATATATCACATTTTGTAGTGAAGGGTGAAACTATTTTTGGTGGCAGTTTCAACAAGTTATCAATCCTGCGCTACGACACGTACATAAATTAATTCATAAAAATTTGATTTTACCTTTATTTAAATAAATAGCCATAATTTTAATAAAAATAATATTTGACAAGATGGTACGTAAAAGTATATTCTTAATAAGAACTAAGGGTTTTATTCAATTACTCATTTCATAAATTTTCTTCTATTAGGGAGGGAAAAAATGAAAGCTTATAAAATTATAGGTGTATTCTACAGTTTCATCATTTTCCTCATAATGATAACAACTGCTGCTGTTGCCCAAGACCTCATTGTTCCCGATACCGGTCAAACACTATGCTACGACTGGACGGCAATCATGACCTGTCCGAACCAAGGGGAAGATTTTTATGGGCAGGATGGGAGCTATCTTATTAATGCCCCAAGTCTGACTAACAATGGAGATGGGACAATCATCGACAATCTGACCGGCCTTATGTGGGAGCAGAAAACCCAGGCAAATGAGCAACTTGTTTATACTTACAGTGAAGCCGTTACCTACTGCGATACGCTCAATTTAGGTGGTCACGATGACTGGAGAGTGCCTACGCGAAAAGAGTATTCAACCGTCTTTAATTTGGGCAGGACAAGTCCAGCGCTTGACACAACTTATTTCCCCTATTACACATCGACCCAAGTGAATGGCTGGACATCTTCTCCGTATCAGCCCAATGTGAATCAGAGGTGGGCGGTTCTGCTTTCCTGGGGGATTACATTTCCCAGTGCCACCACAGATGCTCTTAAAGTCAGGTGCGTGAGAGGGGCTGCTGAACCGACTCCAGATTATACCGATAATGGAGATGGCACAGTAACAGATAATGTAACGGGACTCATGTGGGAGCAGAAGACCAATGATGGAGGGCCCGGGGACATGGATAATACATATACCTGGAAAGATGCACTGGCCTATTGTGAAAACCTCATATTAGGCGGGCACACCGACTGGAGAATGCCCACCCCCAAAGAGTTGGAGCGATTGGTTGATCTAACAAGAAGCAATCCGGCAATTGATACCGACTATTTTCCTTATACCAAATCAGGCAAATATTGGACCGGCACAACATGCAGTGGTTGCCACAAGCATAAAGCTTTTGCCATGGATTTTAATGATGGCAGTTTATATTTTGGTCAAAAAAGGATTAAGTCGGGCGGCACGTTTCCGGAACCGCCGCAGTATGAGTATTTGTATGTCCGCGCAGTAAGAAATGCGACTGATCCTGATAATGATAGGATATTTGACCCGGCAGATAACTGTCCGGATGTTTATAATCCCGACCAACGTGACAGTGATGGCGATGGTATTGGCGATGCATGCGACGAAACGCCAACGGTAATTAACCTTTCTTTCTTCATTGCGTTACCGAGGGCAAACAAAATAGTTATACAATGGAGAACCGAATCTGAAAGCGATAATGCCGGGTTCAACATTTATCGTTCAGCGGCAGACAGGGGAGAATATTGTAAAATAAATGATGCATTAATTCCTGCAGAGGGCTCAGCAACGCAGGGTGCATCTTATATCTTTGTGGATAAGACGGTCAAAAATGGCAGAACCTATTATTACAAACTGGAAGATATAGACCTCAATGGCGTCTCGGCAATGCATGGACCGGTGAATGCAACGCCACGGTGGATTTTTGGTATCTTCGGGAAATAGAAGTATAATTAGGCAAAAGTAAGCGGAGTCAGTGAGTGCCGGCTCCGCTTTTTTTATGTTCCACGGCTCATTATAAAAAGTTACACCTCCAGGATCAATGGATATCACCTTTTTCTCTGCTCATCACCGTCCTATCCCATGAAGCAACCTAACAGCGCCTTCTGTGCTACGGGATGTTCACCGTGCCGGTGCACACGTCAGCGCCGGTGCTTACGGTTACCTCTTTTTCACCAGGGGTGAATCTGCCAAAAAGCATGCTGGGAATTACAATTATCGCATGGATCTGCGCAGGCTGTATCCGCAGCGGCATCACGATCGGAATGTCCTCAATTGACACGGCAGAGGTGCGATTCCAGTTTGCACCATCGCC
>FWPV01002478.1_pt1 | contig 45253 bp, 55 predicted proteins | sample 2228371 | NCBI WGS metagenome assembly FWPV01 (sample SAMEA103939776, study PRJEB20133) | metagenome
CCATGTTTGCGACCCCAAAAACGCCGGATTCGTCATCATCTGGAATATCTCGTCTCAGTGGCCGCCGCCACGGGCGTTTTGAACACCATCCCTAGCGGATCGGCAATGGCCTGCAGAAACTCCATGCATCCGGGTGGCCCGCCCACGTCCTCAGGCGGGCAGGCATTGGCTCCGGCCACGCACAGGGTTTGCCTGTTCCGGGCATTGGGCTCCATCACCTCCTCGACCTCGATGCGGTGGCGCCAGTCATCGCCGAAGTCGTAGGTGTAGAAGAACTGTCTTGTGCCACTCCCAAGGGCAGCATCGAGAGTCCAACGGCGCTCATCCCGGGTTTCAACACTCTGCAGCCCGTTGGGGTCAGGCGGGGCATAGTAGATATCCCCGATCGTGAAGGCATGCAGGTGCATGTTCCTCCAGCCCATGGCGGTCTGGATCACACCGTCAAGCCTGTCCAGTGTCAGGGTGTCTGGCACCCAGAGACGCCGCCAGACAGCGGATTCCAGGTATTCGAGTTGAACGCGGAGCTGGTAGATGCGCTGTGCAGTGGCGCGTCGGGGTGTCCTGGAAGTAACCATCCCAGAAGCCTATCAGCTCCGACCTGGAGATATTCACGGCACGGCCAACGATCAGGAACATGAGAACGGTGGAGATTCCTTAATATCCGGCACAGGAATCCGCCCATGTGCACCAACTTCACCCCTACCCGCAACGATGCCTGGGTTCGCAAGAACTTCGGCCAGGGGTTGCCCACCGACTATCCACCGGTGGCCTATCCCGGCTACCCGGCACCGGTGGCCCTGCTGGGCGAGGAAGGTCAGATCCAGTGCCGCACGGCCCGGTTCGGTCTGATTCCCCACTGGGCCAAGGACAACACGGTCGGGCGGCACACCTACAACGCCCGGGTCGAGACGGTGGCCGACAAGCCCAGCTACCGCACTCCCTGGCGGCGCCGGCAATTTGCGATTGCCCTGATGGACAACTTTTTCGAGCCCAACTGGGAATCGGGCAAGGCGGTGCGCTGGCGGATCGAGCGGGCCGATCTCGACCCGATGGGGGTGGCCAGCATCTGGGACCGCTGGGTGGAACCCGATTCGGGAGAGATCGTGCACTCCTTCTCCATGCTGACCGTCAACGCCGACGGTCATCCGGTCATGGGGCGGTTTCACCGGCCCGGTGACGAAAAACGCAGCGTGGTGGTCCTTGAAGAAACCCAGTTCGAGGCCTGGCTGCGGGCAACGACCGAACAGGCCCTGGAAATGTGCCGTCAACCGGATGAGAATCTTCTGATCACTCAGGCCGACCCGAGGCCACAACCAATGAGCGGAACCGGGACTGACAGGCAAGCTGTCAACCTGGGGTTCGACTTCTGACGCACGGTCTCGGTACGACAGACAGCGTGGCGTGGCCTGACATGGCCGCTCTTTCCCCTGCCCTCCTTCTGCCGGACCGACTCAACTCTTGCACCTGAGCGGTTGAAGCAGTTCACCCAGGCCGTTGTGGTCGATCTCCTGCATGAGGGCGATCAGTCTCCCCAGCTCTCCCTTGGGGAAGCCCTCCCGGGCAAACCAGTTCAGGTAGTTGCCCGGCAGGTCGGCGATCAGCCTTCCCTTGTACTTGCCGTAGGGCATCTCCACAGTCACAAGCCGCTGCAGCAGTTCCGGGTTGAGGTCCATGCCCGATTGTGACTTGTCACTACCCCATTAATCTGCCGAATCTCCACCCAACGGGCCAAAACAGCCCCGTTGCGCTGCATGGGTTTGTCGCGTTCCGCCCTAGGCTGATGGGTATCGGGAGGAGCGAAGTTTTTTGTCAAAACCGCCCTTGACTTCGAGACCTTCCATGAGATTCTGGAATGAGGAATCACCAGACAAGGACACACCATGAACGTGAATCAGACGGATCAAGCAGCAGAGATGACAGGCGGTAAAGAAGCGGACGCTGGCCAGGCATCACCGACCGTACAGATGCAGCCAGACAGTGAGGGGGGTCAGCAGACCCAGTCCGATGGATTCGACTGGTGGTTCTGGTTCATGATCCTGCTGACTGGGGCTGCCATCTGGCTGATGCTCAAGGACATGTACGAGAACAACACCGTCGAGAGCGAAACCGAACTCGGGGTGGTGCTGGGCATGGGCAAGGTAACGCCCAAGGACGATGTGGCCAGCTCCAACCTGATCGGCCGGGAAGTCTGGATGGTGGAAACCGCCAAGGGCTATTACCCACTCAAGAAGGCCGCTGCCATTGAGAAAGGCGCATCAGTGGTGCTTGTCACCACCCAGTCGGGGCGCCGGCACATCTGCAGCAAAGACAAGTCCTATTGTGTGGAAACGAGCAAGAAGGATCAGGAGTTCAGGCGGTAGTGAGCAGGCACTCCGGGTTGATGACGCTACAGGCATCAGGCTTATCTGCCATGGACTATGCTGGAATTTTTCCGAATGAATGGGCGTTCCCATGAACGACGATGCATTTGAAGCCTTCAAAGCCCGCAAGCTGAGCGAGGGCTACGATCAGGTTCTGGTCCGAGAATGGGAGCCGGATTTCGCCAATGAACCTCATGAACACCCGTTCGACACGGAGGTGGTCGTGGCACAGGGCGAGTTCTGGCTCACTGAAGGTGGGCACACCACCCACTTCAAAGCAGGAGACACCTTTCAGGTCGCCAGTGGTGTCACACACTCGGAGCGGTATGGGCCTGAAGGGGCGGTTTTCTGGGCGGCAAGGAAGAACGGATCTTGATGGCCAGTTTGGTGTAATCCCCCCGTTTTTCACGTGTGGGCTATAGAGTCCGGGGGCAAATTAATCGGGCTTTTCATCAGCCTTTGAGCGTAGGCCGTTAGGGTCTGATCGCTTCTACTCAAGGCTGAGCCCAGTCGCATCGTCCCTCACCCGTTGCAAGGCCGCGAAAGTTGCTTGTCCAAGCCAAGGTGGCGGTGTTGATTTGAATGCGCTCGTTGTCTTGCGAAGTGAAGATCCAGGTGTCGTGCACTTGGAAGGTGTAGACCTTCTGTCCATCGACGCTCACCGCCCGGACCCGGCGTTGGTCGTAGGTGATGTCCACCGTTCGAGGCCAAACCGTGCGGGAGGGCATGTAGACAGGTTCGCACTGCAATACGGCCTTGCTTTCAGCGCCGTGAGCCCCTGCCATCAAGGGCCACAGGAGTGCAGCCACCCAAGAGCGATGTGTGAGAAAACGGCGGTGTTGAAACAGCATACCGACCTTTGGGCAGAGAACCATGGGCGATGTCGATGTTAAAGACAAAACCCCGAAGGCCAAAGATCTAGTCTTCGGGGTTTCAGGCGTGCACTGCAACTGAGACGTGCAGCCGGAAGTTTGGTACAGTGGCCTTGCTGGCTGACGCCAGCCCCGTTTTTTCCCTCCCTGAAACGGGGGCGTGCCCCGCACGCTTGGACCCGGCCATGTTCTGCATCTGCCGGGTTTCTTTTGGGTGGTAGATATTCAGGGGAACACGGTCGATGACTGTTCTGCAGCGTCGGACGGGGATCCTACAAACCTAAACGATTACCGACAGTCATCGGCATCTGCCGAACTCTCGATATCTGTCGAGAAGCCGACGTTCAAATCAAGCAGCACAGCAGCGTGATCGCTGATGTCGTGGCAGGCATCGTCAGATGAGGGGGCGGGGGTGACCTTTGCGGCCAAGCTGGAACCAGCAGACCACCCGGACAGCAGGAGATGGTCAAGATCCAGATCTTGCCCATCTTCTGTGCGGTAAGTGGTCTTCTTCATGCTGCCGAACGGGTTAACCAGATGCCAGGGCGGTATCAGAAGCGCGTCAAACTCTGGATTCCCTGGACCGGTATTGAAATCTCCGCCGATCACCGAAAAGCCCAGGCCAGCATGCTGCCTGAGGGCAGACAGGCAGGTGGCGAGTTGGCTGGATCGCAGCTTGGCAGCCGTTGGCAGGTGGGTCAGGTGCAGATTGGCGACCCAAAAGCTGTTGCCTTGATGTACCACCTTGACGATTTGCGCGATCCGTTCCCCGTCGTCTTCATCAGTAGGCAACGCCACCACATGATGTTCCACCACGGGTTGACGGGTCAGTACCGCAAGGCCAGAACTGCTGGGGCAATGACGTTCCTCGAACCAGCGTGACTTGCGGCGCGCCGGTGCATGCGTGACCGCCATAGCAAGGTGTTTAGCCAGATAGGCGGCGGTGTCAACCTGACCATCCTCGGTTGCGAAGACCTCTTGCAGCAGCACCACATCGGGGTTCAGCTCTTCCAGCCTCTGCGCCATGTGGTTCAGCCGCCGACGGTAGAGGCCGTCGCACTTCCAGGTGTTGAGTGTCAGAATTCGTAGGGTCATGCGGTCGTTCCTTGCGGGATCTGTCTGGCTGTGGAGGATTTGTCTCGTGCCTGTAGGGCTTGCTGCAAGGCATTGACAGCGTCGTCAAGATGGCCGTTGTTGTCGATGTGTATGCTTTCCCTTGGCAAATCGAGCGGTATCTGTCGCTGCAGACGGGCCTTCACCGCATCGGCGGACTCGCGCCCACGGGCCGCGAGGCGCTGTGCCAGCACCTCGGGTGCTGCGCCAATGTGGACCACGGTGGCCTGTGGCCAACGTTCCAGCAGGTGTGACAGCCAGGCGCGTGACCCATTGACGAAAACCCAGCGCCCCCCGAGCACCGGTTCCACCTCGGCGTGCCGAACGCCATAAAACAGCCCATTGGCAACCCAGTGCATGGCAAAGGCATTCGCCTGGCACAGTTGCTCAAAAGTGAAAGGATCCACCGCTTCGTGGTATTCGCCTCCGGACTGTGCGGGTCGAGTGATGGTTCTGCGTGCCCAGTGCGCCGAAGCAATCGCAGGCCAGGAACGGTGCAGTCCTTGCAAGACACTGTCTTTGCCGGCTCCCGAGGGACCAATCACATAGACGAGGCGATGGCTCATGGTTGGAATCCGATCTGCTCGATGAGCCTGAATGGCTCACCGGGCGAGGGTTCAACAAAAATCGAGACCCGGTCGATCCAGCAGGCAGGCAAAGGATGAAACCGATGGACCGCTGCCTGCCAGACCGCTTCCTGAACCTCTGCAGAGTGCCCCTGCAATATGTCGGTCAGCGAGATGTGGAAGCGGTATTGATCGAACACATAGGGGTAGCCCCAGGCTTGGAGCAGGACGTCCTGTGTTGGTGTCAGGGAGGCGTTGCGACGGCGAGCCAGCTCGTCTTCTGTCAGCGGGGCAGCCCACGCATGCAGGTGGCGAACACAGTCGTCAGCGAGCCGAACCAGTTCTGCCTGGGGAGTAGAAGGGCGCAAGGCCAGGAACTGACCCAGGCGACTGACCTCCAAGGGTGCCAGCTGGAAAGGCCGATGGCCCCTGCAAAGGCTGCGAACGGCAGCGCACAGGGTTGCCAGCGTCTGACCGGATGCCAGCCGGAACGGCGCCTTGAGCGTGGCGTGCCAGCCATACTGGCGGGGAGCGGCCGTCAGCCGTTCGAAAAGCTCAGGATCGATACCGTCGATGCGCGGCTGGGGCTTGAGCTGGCCGCTCAGGGCACAGCGCCCCAGCCATTCGCTGCCCGAATGCCACCAGATGGACTCGGGCGGCGGGGCGTAGTAGATGGCGACCCGATAGGGCTTGATGTTCTCATTTGTCATGGTCGTGGTCCACGGTGAGGGCGATGCGATCCCCGGCGAACCAGGTGCGTGCATATTCGATGGGGTTACCGTCGGAGTCGATGTTCACGCTGGTGACATACAGCGCAGGCCGGGTGGTGGCCTGTCGAAGCTGTTCCGCAACATCTGTGCTGGGCAGGCGGGCAGATATGCGGCTTTGCTGGCGGGTGTAGTCGACCACGCCCAGCAGGGCAAAGGCCTCGGTGATGGAGCCGGTTTCCTGGAGGTGCGCATCGAGCCCTGTAAAACGGGGCAAAGGGAAATAGCGGTCGCTCAAATGCAGGGGCTGACCGCCGCCATCGCCCAGCACGACGAGGTGCAGCACCTGGCTGCCGGTGCGCAACTTCAGTGCGCGTGCCACACCCGCATCGCAACGCTCCCCGGATGAGCGCAACAGCCGAAGACCACCCTTGAGTCCGGCCTGATTGAGGTTCTGGCGGTGTCGGGTGCGCTTGCCCAGCACCAGATCGATAGCGAAATCCTCCACAAAGGTGCCACTGCCCTGGGAGGACCGCACCAGACCGAGCTGACCCAGCGAGGACAGCGATCGGCGGATGGTATGGCGGTTCACGCCGTATTGCTGCGCCAGGGTGTACTCCGACGGCAATCGCTCGCCAGGCGCATAGATGCCACGCCCAATGGCCTCGGCGATTTCACGGGCGATGCGGGCCCAGAAGCTGTTCGCTGGGTCGGGCAGCACCAGGGGGGACGGATCGGAAGCAATGGTTCTTGTCATGAAAGCTACACAAGCGATGCCTATGCTCAAGGGCGTTGGAAAGTTGTCTACACAAATCACAGGATAGCCGGAACATGTTTCACGCGTTTGACAACCCGGGGCCCAACCGGGAAACCCCGCGCCCTGACTGGATGGCCTTGCTGGCAAGGGCCCCTCTGGCCCTTCTGGAGCAGGCCCTGCAGCCGCACCAGGACGGGCGCACAACAGAATGGCTGCGTCGTCCAGAGACCGGTCTGTACATGGTGGAGGGACGGGCTGGCGGTACAGGCGAGCGCTTCAACCTGGGTGAGGTGACGGTGACGCGATGTGCGCTGCGCAGTCTTCGGGGAGGGGCGCCGTCACCAGTGGGCGTGGCCTATGTGCTGGGTCGCCATCATCGACAGGCCGAGCTGGCCGCCCTGGCCGACGCCCTGCTTCAGCAACCCAGGCACCACGAGGAGCTTGAGCACTCTCTGCTGTCTCCCATCCGCCAGCACCTGACCCTGCAGAGCACCCGCAGGCAAGCGCAGATTCAATCGACCAAGGTGGATTTCTTCACCATGGCCCGCGAAGCCGGGGACGACGACAGCGAGGAGGATGAGGCATGAAGCAGGAAGATCTGCAACAGGTGGTGCCGGGCTTCGATGACCCGGTGCGTGGCAGTCAGGTGGTATTCCGACGGGCGCTGCAGGCCCTGTCGCTCCCGGGACTGCCGGTGGACATGCCCGCCGTGGCAACACGGATGCCGAGCCAGGGTCACGGCGCGGCGGCACTGCTGCTTCTCGCCCTGCTAGATAGCGATTGCACCTTGTGGCTTTCGCCGTCGCTGAAGAACTCCGATGCACACGCCTGGCTGCGATTTCATACCGGATGCAGCTGCATCGACGATCCGTCGCAGGCCCGGTTCTTGTGGTTGGCGGCTGGCGATGAGTGGCCTGCGTTGGCCGACATGAATGCCGGCTCTGATGAATATCCAGACCGGTCGGCCACCTGTGTGATGGAGGTGGGTGGCCTGCAGTCCGATGGAGAGGGGCAGTGGGTGCTCCAGGGTCCGGGTATCCAGGGCCAGCGGCGTCTGACGACACAAGGTCTTCCAGCCGATTTCGACGCCCAGTGGAGTGGCAACCACGCCGCCTTCCCTCGCGGGGTGGACCTGTTTCTGGCCACGCGTTCGCAGTTGCTGGGCGTACCCCGGAGCACACGACTGCAGCGCAACGTCACCTTGGAGACCTGATCATGTACGTGGCCGTCAAAGGCGGAGAGACCGCCATCCTCAACAGCTACAAGCTGCTGGCACAGCAGCGCCGGGGGGATGAATCGGTGCCGGAACTGAGCATCGAGCAGATTCGCCAGCAGATGAAACTGGCCGTGGATCGCGTGATGACCGAAGGCTCGGTCTATGACCCGGATCTGGCCGCACTGGCCATCAAACAGGCCTGCGGCGACCTGGTCGAGGCGATCTTCCTGTTGCGCGCCTACCGTGCCACGCTGCCGAGGCTGGGGGTGACCTGTCCGCTGCGCACGTCCGAGATGGTGCTGTCGCGGCGCATTTCGGCCACCTTCAAGGACCTTCCTGGCGGGCAGGTCCTGGGGCCGACCTACGACTACACCCAGCGACTTCTGGACTTCACGTTGATGGCCCAGACCCAGCCGGAACAGGCTGCGGAAACGACAGCGAGTGCAGCACCTGAAGCGACACCACGCGTGGTGGATCTGCTCAACCAGGAGGGTCTTATCGAAACCCATCCCACGCCGCCAGACGACCCAGCGCCCAAGGACCTGACGCGCGAGCCGCTGCGCTTTCCCGCCGACCGCGCCACACGGCTGCAGAACCTGGCGCGCGGTGATGAAGGCTTCATCCTGTCAATGGCGTACTCGACCCAGCGTGGCTACTCGCACACCCATCCCTTTGTCGGTGAAATTCGACTGGGAACGGTGGCTCTGGAGCTGGCCCCAGAAGAACTGGACTTCACCCTGTCGATCGGGGACATCGAGCTGACCGAATGCGAAATGATCAACCAGTTCGCAGGCAGCAAGACCGAGCCACCCCAGTTCACCCGCGGCTATGGCCTGGCCTTTGGTCACAGCGAACGCAAGGCCATGGCGATGAGCCTGGTGGACCGGGCGCTGCGGGCCCCCGAGTTGGGCGAGGCGGTGGAGTCGCCCGCCCAGCAGCAGGAGTTTGTGCTTTCACACAGCGACAGTCTGGAGGCGTCGGGCTTCGTGCAGCACCTCAAGCTGCCGCACTACGTGGATTTTCAGTCGGAGCTGGAACTGGTGCGTCGCATGCGCAGCCAGGTCACCCACGCCAAGGCAGACAGCAAACAGGAGGAAGCATGAACGCCCCCGTCGAACCCGGCCTGATGGCACCGCCCATCACCGACAGCGCCGATGCAACGACGCCCGAGGTGAACTTCGCCTATCTGGACGAACGCACCAAACGGATGATCCGCCGCTCCATTCTCAAGGCCGTGGCCATCCCTGGTTACCAGGTGCCCTTCGGTTCGCGCGAGATGCCGCTGCCCTATGGCTGGGGCACGGGCGGCATACAGGTGACTGCGGCGGTGATCGGCCCGGACGACACGCTCAAGGTCATCGATCAGGGCTCGGACGATACCGTCAACGCGGTCAACATCCGACGCTTCTTCCAGCGCACGACCGGTGTCCCCGTGACCACGCGAACCACCGAGGCGAGCATCATCCAGACGCGTCACCGTATTCCGGAGACGCCGTTGCGCGAAGGGCAGGTGATCGTCTATCAGGTGCCGGTGCCCGAACCGATGCAGCGCCTTGAGCCGCGTGAGACCGAAACCCGGACCCTGCATGCATTGGCCGAGTACGGGCTGATGCACGTGAAACTCTACGAGGACATTGCCCGATACGGTCACATCGCCACCACCTACGACTACCCCGTGATGGTCAACGACCGATACCTGATGGCGCCGTCGCCCATCCCCAAGTTCGACAACCCCAAGATGAGCATGAACCCGGCGCTGCAGCTCTTCGGTGCCGGACGCGAGAAGCGCATCTATGCGGTGCCACCGTACACCAAGGTCGAGAGCCTTGGCTTCGAGGATCACCCGTTCGAGGTGCAGAAGTGGGAGGCCACCTGCGCCTTGTGCGGTGCCAGCGACAGTTTTCTGGACGAGGTGATCACCGACGACCAGGGCACGCGCCTGCATGTGTGCTCCGACTCCGATTACTGCCAGCAACGTCAGGCCGATCAGGCCATCACGGGGGGGCGCGATGAACCTTGAGTTCCGTGAAGCCAGCGCCGAGGACCTGCCACAGGTACTGGCCCTGTATGCCCAGCCCGGTCTGGACGACGGGCAGGTGCTGGACATCGAACGGGCGCGCGAGATCCACGCCCAGTTTGCCCGTTATCCCAGCTACCGCCTGTTTGTCGCCTGTGCCGAGGAAGCGCCGGGGAGGGTTCTGGGCAGTTACGCCCTGCTGGTGATGCACAACCTGGCCCACATGGGCACCCCATCGGCTGTGGTCGAGGATGTGGTCGTCGACGCCGCCTGCCGCAGTCGGGGCATTGGCCGTCGAATGATGGATCACGCGTTGACCCAAGCCCGCGCGGCAGGTTGCTACAAGCTTGCGCTGTCGTCCAACCGAACACGCGAGCGGGCCCACACCTTCTACGAATCCCTGGGCTTCGAACGCCACGGGTTCAGCTTTGTCATCGATCCCCAATCTCCATGATGAGTCATTCCCATTCCCCCCCCCTGCTGCGCGTGCGCGGCGTTGCCAAGCGCTACGGAAACTTCACAGCACTGCACGAGGCTTCCTTCGATCTGTGGCCTGGCGAAGTGCTGGCCGTGGTCGGTGAGTCCGGTTCAGGCAAGAGCACCCTGCTCAACGCCATTGCCGCTCGCGTGTCCCCCGATGCGGGATCGGTGCAGTACCTGATGCGCGATGGTTCACTGCAGGACGTTCACGGCATGAGCCAGGCGCAACAACGCCTTCTGGCCCGCACCGACTGGGGCTTCGTACACCAGAACCCGGCCGATGGGTTGCGCATGGACGTCTCGGCCGGCGCCAACGTGGGTGAGCGCCTGATGGGCCTGGGCCAGCGCCACTATGGACAACTGCGAACCACCGCCGAGGAGTGGCTGCAACGGGTGGAGATCGATTCGATCCGCATCGACGATGCGCCCCGCACTTTCTCGGGCGGCATGCGTCAGCGTCTTCAGATCGCCCGCAATCTGGTGACCCGTCCCCGTCTGGTGTTCATGGATGAGCCGACTTCGGGTCTTGACGTCTCGGTGCAGGCCCGCCTGCTGGATTTGCTGCGCCATCTCACGCGTGATCTGCAACTCGCGGTGGTCATCGTCACGCACGACCTGGCTGTGGCACGGCTGCTGGCCCACCGAATGGTGGTGATGCAGCGGGGCCACATCGTCGAATCCGGCCTCACCGATCAGGTGCTTGACGACCCCCAGCATCCCTACACCCAGCTGCTGGTTTCCTCAGTGCTTCAGCCATGACCCCCCAGATGAAACCTTCTTCCATCCCTCCCATCCTGTCGATGCGCGGTGTCGCCAAGCGTTTCGTTCTGCACCACCAGAACGGCACGGTGCTGCCCGTCTTCGAGCAGATCGACCTGGATCTTCACGGTGGCGAATGCGTCGTTCTGGACGGCCCATCGGGCATGGGAAAGAGCACGCTGCTCAAGCTGGTCTATGCAAACTACCGCCCCACGGCCGGCGAGATCTGGGTGAGGTCGGTGACGGGCGAACCCATCAACCTGTGCGAGGCCACCTCCCGTGAGCTGTTGAATCTGCGCCGCCACACCATCGGCTATGTGAGCCAGTTCCTGCGTGTCATTCCGCGTGTGTCGGCTCTGGACGTGGTGGCAGAGCCGCTGATCGAGGACGTGACTGGCGATGCGCAGGCCCTTTCGGCCGCACGCGAACAGGCCCGAGACACAGCCGGCCAGTGGCTGGCTCGCCTGCGCATCCCCGAGCGGCTGTGGTCTCTGCCGCCGGCCACCTTCTCTGGAGGAGAGCAGCAGCGCATCAACATCGCCCGCAGCTTGATCAAGCCCCGGCCCTTGCTGCTGCTGGATGAGCCCACTGCCTCACTGGACGCAGCCAACACGCAGACCGTGATCGATCTGATCCAGGAAGCCAGAAACCAGGGAGCGGCGCTGCTGGGCATTTTCCACGACGGTGCCGTGGCCGAGGCGGTGGCCACCCGCCGCGTGCCTGTCGCTTCCTTCCGGCAACAGGCCGGTGCAAGAAGCATCGAAATCCCTCAAGGAGAACCCGCATGAACGCACCCCGTGATCTGCCCGAAGCGGCGTTGGATCCTTCAGCCCCATCCGCAGAGCAGGCCTTTGCCCGTGCCCGCCTGGTTCTTCCCGGGGAGGTGATCACCGGCTCACTGCTGGTGCGCAGTGGGCGGATTGCCGCCCTCGATGCCGGCAGCGGGGTGCCCAAGGGCGCGGAGGATCTTGAGGGCGACTACCTGCTGCCCGGCTTGGTGGAGATCCACACCGACAATTTCGAGCGGCATCTGATGCCACGGCCCAAGGTGCACTGGGCCGAGATCCCGGCCCTGCTGGCGCATGACGCCGAGATCGCCGCCGCCGGCATCACCACCGTGTTCGATGCCTTGGGGGTGGGAGAAGCCGACACCGAAAGCCTGCGTGGCACCTCGTGGAACAGTGTTGTAGGCACCCTGGACAACTGCACCCGACAGGGGCTGCTCAGGGCTGACCACCTCCTGCATATCCGCTGCGAGCTTCCGGCCCCCAACACAATCGACTTGTTCGAACCCTTCGTCGACCATCCGATGGTTCGGTTGATTTCGCTCATGGACCACACGCCGGGGCAGCGGCAGTGGGAAAACATCGAGCATGCCCGCGTGTACTACATTGGAAAGAAGGGCTGGAGCGAGGACAAGTTCCAGCGCAAGGTCGTCGAGGCCGCCGAGATGCAGGAGCGCTTTGCGCGACCGCACCGACAGCATTTCGTCGACTATGCCCGGCAACGGGGCATTGCACTGGCCAGCCACGACGACACCACCTTAGCACACGTTCAACAGGCCCACGATGAAGGCGTGAGTGTGTGCGAGTTTCCGACCACCGAGCTTGCCGCTCGTGCGGCACGCGAGCGCAACATGGCCACCGTGATGGGTGGGCCGAACGTTGTGCGTGGCGGCTCCCATTCGGGCAACGTGGCGGCATCGCACCTGGCAAGCCTGGGCTTGCTCGACATCCTCTCCAGCGACTATGTGCCAGGCAGCCTGCTGAGTGCCGCGCTGCAGTTGGTGGACGAAGGCCATATGACGCTGCCGCAGGCGGTCTCCACCGTCACCCGCAACCCGGCCAGGGCGGTCGGACTCAACGATCGGGGCGAGTTGGCCGTTGGGCAGAGGGCCGATCTGGTGCAGGTACGCGTCGTCGAAGTGGCAGAAGGCCACCACCATGCTGTGGTCCGGGCGGTGTGGCGAGAAGGTCGGCGTGTGCTCTGACATGGAGCCGGTCTTGAACACTTCCCCGCCTGCGGTGGCCTCGGGGTTCGAGGTCGATCCGTCCGGTCGCTGGACGCATGTGGCCGCCCACAATGTTCGCCCATCACCCCTTCTGACCCCGGCACCTGAGCTGTCACCGACGGCCGTGGTGCAGGACAGCCGCTTTGGCCGCTACACCGAGGTCGGGGACCAGGTGCACATGACGGACAGCTCCCTGGACGACTACAGCTACATCAGCCGTGGCTGCGAGTTGATCTCCACCGACATCGGTAAGTTCGCCAACATCGCGGCCATGGTGCGCATCAACCCGGGCTTTCACCCCATGGAGAGGCCCAGCCAGCACCATTTCACCTACCGTCTCAGTCGCTACGGTTTCGCCACAGAGGACGACGAAGCTTTCTTTGGCTGGCGGCAGCGCCAGCGTGTCCACATCGGTCACGACACCTGGATCGGCCACGGTGTGGTCATCATGCCGGGAGTTCGCATCGGTGATGGCGCTGTGGTGGGCAGCAATTCGGTGGTCACCCGGGACGTGCCCGCATACGCCATCGTCGCTGGAGCACCGGCTCGTGTGCTGCGCATGCGCTTCCCGCGGGACATTGCCGAAGCGCTGACGGCGACGGCCTGGTGGGATTGGTCGCACGAGACGATCGCCGAGCGCCTGCCCGATTTTTTGGATCTGCGGCGCTTTCTGAATCTCTACGCACCTGTTCGTCACAGAAATTTCCTCGAGCCTTCAAACAGTTGTCACACGAGCGGCTGACACTGCAGCTTGTCTAGATAACTCAAACGGAGTGCTTTCATGACCACTGCCCTGCGCATTCGACATCTGAGCAAACGCTTCCCCGGCGGAAAGCTCGCACTCGACAACATCAACCTGGAGGTCCAGCAGGGCGAGATGGTGGCGCTCATCGGGGCCTCCGGTTCAGGCAAGTCCACGCTGCTGCGTCACGTCGCGGGGCTGATGGCAGGCGATTCCGCTCCAGGCTCGATCATCGAGGTGGCGGGCCGCTGCGTGCAGCGCGAGGGCCGCATCCAGCGTGACGTTCGGCGCATCCGATCCGAAGTTGGGTTTGTGTTCCAGCAGTTCAATCTGGTCGATCGTTTGCCGGTGCTGGTCAATGTGCTCGTGGGACGCTTGCACGGGATGCCGTGGTGGCGCAGCCTGGCACGCTGGTTCACCACCCAGGAGCGTGCCATGGCCATCGAGGCCCTGGGGCGCGTGGGCATTGCCGAGTGTCACGCCCAGCGGGCCTCGACCCTTTCGGGTGGGCAGCAGCAACGCGCGGCCATAGCGCGTACCCTGGTGCAAGGTGCACAGGTGGTTCTGGCCGATGAGCCGATCGCCTCCCTCGACCCGGAGTCCTCGCGCAAGGTCATGGAAATCCTTGCGCGCATCAACCGCGAAGACGGAAGCACCGTGGTCGTTTCGCTTCACCAGGTAGACATGGCGATGCGCTACTGCCCGCGTGTGGTGGCGCTGCACCAGGGACGGGTGGTCTACGACGGCCCCTCCAGAGACCTCACCCCCGCTCTGCTCCGCAACCTGTACGGCATGCAGGCCGACGAGATCCTCAATGGCAGCAGCTCCCTTCAGGAACCGGCCTCAAGCTCGCCGTCGCACCACGTAGCGGCCTGGCCGACCCCTTTGGCTCAGGCGGCCTGATTTCAACCTTCTTTCATCCATTCATTTTCATCAAGGACATACCCATGCTCAAGAAAACCATCGCGGCCGTCTCGCTCGGCCTGGCCTGGACTGCCTCCATGGCGCAAGACATCAACTTCGGGATCATCTCAACCGAAGCCACCCAGAACCTCAAAGCCGACTGGCAGCCCCTGATCGATGACATGGCCAAGCAGACCGGACTTAAGGTTTCGGCCTTCTTCGCTCCCGACTACGCCGGCATCATCGAAGGCATGCGCTTCAACAAGGTGCAGGTGGCCTGGCTCGGCAACAAGTCTGCCATGGAGGCTGTAGACCGCGCAAACGGTGAAGTGTTTGCCCAGATGGTCAACGCCGATGGCACCCAAGGCTACTACTCGCACCTGATCGTGCACAAGGACAGCCCGGTTCAGTCCTTGGATGACGTGCTCAAGAACGGAAAATCGCTCTCGTTCGGCAATGGCGATCCGAATTCGACGTCGGGTTTCCTGGTGCCGGGCTTCTACGTGTTTGCCAAGAACAAGATCGACGCCAAGACGCACTTCAAGGTGATGCGTAGCGCCAACCATGAAACCAATGCACTGGCCGTCGCGAACAAGCAGGTGGATGTGGCAACCAACAACAGCGAAAACCTCGGAAAAATTCAGGAACGCCAGCCTGAAAAATTCAAGGAAATCCGCGTGGTGTGGACCTCACCGCTGATCCCGCTGGACCCCCTGGTGATGCACAAGGACCTGCCCGCTGCCACCAAAGAGAAGATCAAGACCTTCTTCTACAACTATGCCAAGACCGATTCGAGGGAAAAGGCGATCGTCATGAAGATCTCCAAGCTCTCTGGCTTCAAGCCCTCGACCAACGCCCAGTTGATCCCTATCCGTGAACTGGATCTGTTCAGCAAGCGCAACAAGATCGAGGCCGACACCACGCTGTCTGCTGCCGACAAGACGGCCAAGCTGACCGACATCGACAAGCAACTGTCCGCGCTGCGTTAAACCCCTGTGCCCAAGGCCCGCCTGTGACAAGGCGGGCCTTGCCACAACCGGAGAAGCATAAACATGAACCCCACCACCATCCAACCATCCATGGCGGTTCTGGCACAGGCCGCCAGCACACGACGCAGCCTGGGCTGGTACCTGGGCTGGGCCGCCATTTTGATCGTTCTGGCCGCCTCCTGGGAAGGTGCGGACATGCGACCGATGGAGCTGCTGCGCGACTCAGGCAACATGGCCGCCTACGCGGGTGAGTTTTTCCCGCCGAACTTCGCCGATTGGCGCATGTATGTGCAAGAGATGGTGGTGACACTGCAGATAGCCATCTGGGGCACCGCCCTGGCGGTTCTGTCGGCTGTTCCTCTTGGTCTTCTGGCCTCGTCCAACATCGTGCCCTGGTGGGTCTACCAACCGGTTCGCCGCGTACTTGATGCCTTCCGTGCCATCAACGAGATGGTCTTCGCCATGCTGTTTGTGGTGGCCGTCGGTCTGGGCCCGTTTGCCGGTGTGCTGGCGCTGTGGATCCACACAGCCGGCACCTTGGCCAAGCTGTTTTCCGAAGCGGTGGAGGCCATCGACCCGCAACCGGTCGAGGGAATTCGATCGACCGGTGCTTCGGCAATGCACGAAATCGTCTATGGTGTGATTCCGCAGGTGATGCCCCTCTGGATTTCGTTCACCCTCTACCGTTTCGAGGCCAATGTGCGCTCCGCTTCGGTGGTGGGCATGGTGGGCGCCGGAGGCATTGGCGTGGTGCTGTGGGAGATCATCCGGGGCTTTCAGTACGCCGAGACAGCTGCGGTCATGATCATCATCATCGTCACGGTCAGCCTGATCGACTTGATTTCTGCGCGCATTCGCAAGCTCATGATCTGACGCTGGCATGAGCAGCAGTCCCTTGCCTGTCATGCCTTCGCCAGATCCGATCCAGTGATTCGATCGTTTCCGCTGGTTGCGGTAGCCCGGCTGGGCACCACCCAGACCCTGGCCTGGGCCTCATCGTACTATCTTCCCGCCTTGCTGGCGGCTCCCCTGGCGGCCGACCTGGGCCTGCCGATCACCCGCGTTTTCGGTGCATTCACGCTGGCGCTGCTGATCTCCGCCCTGGTGGGACCGCGTGCAGGGCGCGCCATCGACGAAATCGGTGGACGCACGGTCTTGCTGATCACCAATCTGCTGTTCGCACTTGGACTTTGTGGTCTGGGTCTGGTGCAGACCGAATGGCAACTGTGGCTCGCCTGGGGAATCATTGGTTTGGCCATGGGCGGCGGCCTCTACGATGCAGCCTTTTCCACCCTGGTGCGCCTGTACCCGCACAGCGCCCGCGATGCCATCACCGGCATCACGTTGGTGGCGGGTTTTGCCAGCACAGTGGGGTGGCCGCTGACCTCGTGGGGCATTGAAACACTGGGGTGGCGAGGCACCTGCCTGGGATGGGCTGGCCTGCACCTGGTGCTGGGCCTGCCGCTACATTGGGGATTGCCCCGGTCGCCGGTGGAGCCACCACCCTCGCCTTTGAAGGCGATCGGGACATCCCCGCCGGTAAGGAACCACCATCCGTCGCGGTGGATGGGGCCGGCCATGGCCTGCGTGTTTGCCATCACCTGGTTCATCAGTACGGCCATGGCGGCGCACCTGCCCGCCCTCCTGCAGGCACAGGGCTTGAGCACAGCGGCGGCCCTGGGGGTGGCCATGCTGGTGGGGCCGGCCCAGGTGATCGGTCGCTTACTGGAATTTGGCCTGCTGCGCCGCGTACATCCCTTGCTGTCTGCGCGTCTGGCATCTTCCGCCCATCCACTCGGTGTGTTGGCTTTTGCCGTGTTCGGCCCTGCGGCCGCCTGGCTGTTCGCCGGTTTGCACGGCGCAGGCAACGGCATTCTGACGATTGCCAAAGGCACGTTGCCATTGGTGGTCTTCGGTGCCGCTGGCTACGGACAGCGACAAGGCTGGTTGATGGCGCCGGCGCGCGCGGCTCAGGCCGTTGCACCTGTGCTGTTCGGAATGGCGGTGACGAGATGGGAGGGCGGAGCGTTGTGGCTGACCGCCGCCCTGTCTCTGCTGGCCTTTGCCCTGCTGCAGGGCATGTCCAGATGGCTGGGGCACAGCTAAATGCCAAATGGCCTTCGCCCCAAAGGACCTTGTCTGACAGGCAGGCCGCTGTTCTGAGGCGCCGTATCCCTGACATTCCGGTATGGCCGTGCCAAGAAGCCATCAGTGTGACAAATTTGTGTCACACAAGGCGGGCATGATCGCTGAGTGAACAACTTAGAAAACACCACCCAGTTCGAATTGCCTCGGGGGGGGCGCCCGGCACCCGCGCCTTCATTGTCTTCCTCCATCGTCGGATCGGCCGCGGCCTTGTCGGTCTCCATACCCCACGCGCTGGGGCTGGGGCTGCTGGCATTCGGACCGTTGTCAGCCCATGTCCCCGCCAGTGAGCTGGCGCTCTGGTCTGCCGCCGTTCCGGGTGCCCTGATGGCCCTCTTGGCGCGCAGCCGCGGTGTCATCTACGCTCCCTCCACCGCCGTCGCGCTGCTGTTCGGTGGCATGCTTGCATTGGTCGTCCAGGCCGGGGCGGCCAGTGGGGTGACCGCTGCTCAGGCCCTGGCCATCACCGGTCTGTTTTCCGCGCTTGCCTTTCTGCTTCAATGGCTGATGGCTCGCACGGGCCTGGTTCGGCTGGCACAGTTCATTCCATTGTCCGTCACCCAAGGATTCGCCGCGGGCGTGGGACTTTCGCTGGTTCTGGGTCAATTGCATGGCCTGTGGCAGGTGAGTGATGCACGCTTGGACCGTCTACTTGCCTGGCAAGCCGGGATTTCCCTCTCCGTTGCCGTGCTTTCTTACGGGCTACAGCGCTTGTGGCCCAAGTTCCCGGCCTTACTATTGGCCGTGATGCTGGTAACGGTGGCGAGTTGGTTGCTGGTGCCGACCGACACTCTCAAGATGGCTGCCATGCCCAGCGAATTCATGCTTCCGGTGTTGCCCGACTGGTGGGCCGCGCCATGGGGCGAGGTGCTGGACAAATATGGATTCCAGCTGGCCTCGCTCTCGTTGCTGATGTCCGTGGTCAACGCACTGGAAGTCACGGTCTTCCATCAGCAACTGGAAACCGAGTACGGCGTGCGAGGCTCTTTGGGCCGTGTGCTGGGCAAGGAAGCGTTGATTGCAATGGCGTGTTCTGTGCTGGGCATGATTCCGGCCTCGAGCAGCACCTCAAGGTCTCGGACCGCCTTGTCCTACACCCGCGCTGCCACCTTGCGGCCGGGTCAGTGGCATGCGCTGGGTTTGATGCTGGTCGCCGGTACCGGTCACCTCTGGCTGAATGGCGTTCCGATGGCCGTCTTGATCGGGGCCTTGGTGATGGCGGGCCTGAGAATGATTCCCCGCCCGATGCGTTCACTTGGTCACGGCCATCAGCGGCTAGCGACCAAAATTCAAAGCTGGGTGGTGGCGCTGGTGTTCGTGGCCTCCAGCGGAGCCATGGCGCTGCTGGCAGGGTTGGCCGTGGCCATGATGGAGCTGTTGCGCACATCGGGCAGCCACGCCATCAGGCGCTTGCACCTGGAGGGCAGGCTGCGGTCTCGTCTGGTGCGCCGGACACAGGTGGAGCAGTGGCTGTCTCCCCGGATGCGCAGCGTCGCCGTGTTTGAGCTGCAGGGCATCGTCTCGTTTGGGGTGGCGGCCCTGGTGGTCGAGCAGGTCAGAAAGAACCTGGGTCAGCACCGATGCGTGATCCTGGACGCATCCAGGGTCCCGTCCTGGGACGAGACGGGGTGCCTGCGACTGAGGGCCTTGGCCCACGAACTGCATGAGCAAGGCATCGCCTTCGTGCTGTCGGGCGTTCGTGGCTGGGTAGCACAGGCCATGTCCGGGTTGCACATCCACGAGGATCTGGACCGTGCGCTGGAATGGGCGGAAGAACAAATCCTCCTGAACTGTCCGTCCGAACTGATGGTCTCCGATCCCCCCCTTTCGCTGCTGGGTGATCTGGGCACAGGCATGGAAACCGGGGCACGACTGGCGCTGGAGCAGCAGGCCTTGCATCGATCCTACGGGCCAGGGCAAACCATCATCCGACAGGGAGAAGCAGATCGCTCGCTGCTGCTCGTTCAAGAGGGCACCGTGACCCTGTCGACCACCGAGACCGCGAACGTCGGAATGCGACTGTCGGTCATCGGTGCCGGTGCTGTCTTTGGAGAGATGGCCTTCCTCAATGGCATTCCCCGTTCCGCCTATGCCCATGCGGGAAAACAGGGGGCCACCGTCAGCTCATTGACGTGGGAAGCGTTCCAGACATGGAGCAAACAGCATCCAGATGCGGCTCTGGCGTTCGTCACAGCACTGGCCAGAATGGGCATCCGCCGGCTGGGCACCACATCCCAGGAACTCCGGGCCGCCATGGATTGACCCGCTGTGTCTGCCGCACACAGACCCACCGAGATGGCTGCGCCAGCGACTCAGATCAGGCGGTTGCGCAGCCAGGCACTGAACCGCTCCACCAGCAGAACCAGCGCAAAAATGGCGAGGATGATGGTCGCGGCCTCGTCGTAGCTGAAGAGGTCCATGGCCACCTTCAGTTCGATGCCGATGCCTCCGGCACCCACCAGGCCCAGAATCACCGAAGAGCGCGTGGCTTTCTCCAGGCTGAACAATGAGGTATTGATGAAGGACGGCAGGGCCGCCGGTATGACCGCGCAGCCAATGATGGACAGTCGACTCGCCCCCATGGCCGACAGTGCCTCCTGCGGTCCACGGTCCACCTCTTCCATGGCTTCGGCGAAAAAACGACCACAGAAACCGATCTTGTCGACCACCAGAGCCAGGGTGCCTGCAAAAGGTCCAAGGCCGACCGAAACCACGAACAGCAGTGCCCAGACCAGATCGGGCACAGTGCGAAAGAAGGCAATCAGCGTTCGCGCCGCATGGTAGACAAATGGATGTGGCGAAAGATGTGGCGTGGCGAGGACAGCGATCGGAACGCTCAGCAGCACACCGACCACTGTGCCGACCAAGGCCATCTGGAAGGTTTCAAGCAGAGCCCATCCAACCGCTTGCAGCCTCGCCTGAGAAGGTGGCAGCATTTCGCCCACCAGCCGCGCCATCTGAGGAAACCCATTCACCAGATCCGACAGCGACACTTGGGTCCCTTGCAAGGCCCAGAGAAAAAAAGCCAGCGCCGCCACGCTGAGCACGAAAGACGTGGCACTCATCTGATCGAAGCGCCTGGGGGGCAATCTTGGATCAAGCGTGGGCGTTTCGGTGGTCATAAAGTGCTCTGAGTTCAGGGGCATTGGTTTGGGCACTCAGGGTGTCCTTGACCACCCGGCCGTGATTGAGGGCTATGACCCGATCGGCATAGCGAAGCGCATGCCCGAGGTCGTGAGAGGTAAAAAGCAAGGTGATTCCCTCGCTTTGCACCAGACTCGCGAACAGGCCCATCACTTCGTCGCCTGACACAGGGTCCAGGCTGGCGGCGGGTTCGTCGGCGACCAGGAACCTGGGGCGCTGCATCAGTGCGCGCGCTACGGCCACCCGCTGCGATTGACCGCCTGAGAGGTGATCTGCCCGCTGCAACGCCTTGTCCGCCAGCCCGACGCGCTCAAGGCAGTGCATGGCTTCCTCGCGCAACGTCCTGGGGGCAACACCCTGAAACCAGGCACACCCAGGTCCGGCGCGTGTCAGCGCACCGTGCAGCACGTTGGTCAGCGCCGAAAGGCGTGGCACCAGGTTGTGCTTCTGAAAAACGAATCCGACCTTTGAACGCAGGGTTCTGAGGTCGGCCTCGGACTGGGCCTGCAAGGGTTTTCCGAACAGGTAGACCGTACCTTGGTCCGGCTCGATCAGGTGCATGCAACAGCGCAGCAGGGTTGATTTGCCGGCCCCGTTGGATCCGATCAGTGCCACCGACTGGCCCGAGGGGATCGAAAACTCGATGCCTTCGAGCACTGGCTGGCCAGCGGTGAATGACTTGCCCACCCCGCGCACCATCAGGTCCAACGTAGTGTCCTGCCATACGCGCAAGCGATCCTGCGCGCTGTTCGGCAGAACGCCGTGTGGCAGCAGACCGGCCGTCGGAATGTCGTTTCGGTACACGAGGGGGCCTCCGGTTGATGGGTCAGTCACCCACGAAGCTGGCGTATTGCGGTTGGCCGATGGTCGCGTACATCTTGCGAACGTAGTTGTAGTCGCTGTCGGCTATCGATGGAATGAAAGCCATGCCTCGGAATTTCTGGTTCTCGTCGGGGCCTCGTAGCACCGCGTCGATCAAGGTCTGGCTGTTTTCGCTGAACACCTTCTTCATCGTCGAGACGACGCCATCAGGCACGTGGGGGCCGGCGAGCAGCACGTCGTTGGGCAAATCCCGGCCTCGTGCGATGACTTTGAAGACCACATCAGGGAATTTTTTGCTCAGCCCCGGCAAGTCGGTGCGGTTGATGCCGATGGCGGCTACGTCGCCGCGCTTCATGGCTTCGACCGCCACGTTGCGGTTGATGTGAAGAATCTGCACGTCTTTCTGTGGCTGGACGCCCAGGTCGGCCAGAACCTGGATTGGCGAGAGGTGACGCGAAGTGGAGCCCACATCACCCAGTGCCACTTTTTTCCCCTTGAGGTCTTCGACGCCGTCGATTCCCGAGCCCACGATGGTGACCACCGACCCGTAGTACTCCGGGCGGCTGAATCCCACCACCAACTTGGCGTCGGTGCGTTTCTTGAACACGACGTATTCGGCCGGGCCGGTCAACACCAGGTCGATCTTCTTTGCATTCAGTGCCTCCACGGCTGCGGTTCGGTTGGGAACGGGGAACAGTTCGACCTTCATGCCCGATTTCTCGGAAAGAACCTTCTGAAACGGGGCGTATTCGCGCTGCAGGTTTTCCAGGCCGACGATGTCGGTGACGGCCATCCGCAGGGTCTGGGCCTGAACGGCCATGGTCGTGGCCATGGTCAGGGCAACGGTGGCAGCGACTCGGGCTGCGTGAAAGATCGGTTTCATGGGGAATTGCTCCAAGTTGGTTAGACAACTGGGCAAGCTTCTTCCCGGTTCATGACGCCGGCATGAAGAGGCGATGAAGCTTTCGTGACCCACCTCTCTTTGACCTTTTGCGTCGCAATTCTGTCATCGGATCACGGCACCATTTCCCTTTTTTCAGACAGGAACTTTCACATGCTGAATACGGGACGCTGGGCCATTGCAGGCGGCCAGACCTTGTTGCCCTCGGGCTTGCAGAACGATGTCGTCGTGTTGATTGAGGATGGAGTCATTTCGGAAATTGGCGGGAGTACGCGCGGCTTTCCCGTGCTCGATGCCACAGGCCAGTTGGTCCTGCCGGGCATGATCGATCTGCACGGGGACGCCTTTGAGCGTCAGCTCATGCCACGCCCCGGCGTTCGCTTCGATACCCACATGGCGCTGGCCGAGACGGACCGGCAGATGGTCGCCAACGGCATATCCACCGCGTATCACGGCGTCACCCATTCATGGGAGCCGGGGTTGCGCAGTCACGACAGCTTGCTAACGTTCATGGAGGCCATGGAAGAAGCGCGGCCTCATCTGGCCTGCGATACCCGGCTGCACCTGCGCCAGGAGACTTTCAACCTCGATGGCGAAGAGGTGGCCCTGCGCTTGATTGAAGAGGGTCGCGTGGATCTCTTGGCCTTCAATGACCACACTGGCGACATTCTCAAGAAGCTCACGCAGCCCATGGAGGCAATGACCGTGCTGCAGCGCACAGGCTTGAGTGCCGATGCACTTCAGGAGCTTGCCGAGCGGGTGATTGCGCGCTCGGTGGACGTGCCCGCATCCATCGCTCGTCTCGCAGCTGCTGCGGTCAAGGCAGGTGTGCCGCAGGCCTCCCACGACGACATGACCCCCGAAATTCGCCACTGGTATCAAAGCCTCGCTTGTAGCATCTCGGAGTTCCCAAAGAACCGGGAAACCGCCCGCGCAGCACAGGCGCTGGGAAATCACGTGGTGTTTGGTGCGCCGAACGTGGTGCGCGGTGGCAGTCACCAGCGCAATGCCGTTGGCGCATCGGCCATGGTGTCCGAAGATCTGTGCACTGTACTGACCTCGGACTATTACTACCCAGCGATGTTGCAGGCGCCATTCCGCCTGACCAGTGAAGGAGCCTGTCACTTCGAGAAGGCGTGGGCACTTGTGTCGTCTAACCCGGCCGAAGCGGCCTGATTGCGTGATCGGGGACAACTTGCGGTGCATCAGCGCGCCGATGTGCTGATCGTGAAACCTCCAGCCGCCATGCCTGCGCGTGTGACGGCTCACCTCATTGGTGGCCGGCTTGTGCATGCCATCGGTGATGTCGACAAATCCGGGCACTCGAAGTGCACTCCGATCCAGTTTGGGGCAGCATGTATAAATTGACTTCTTCTGGGGCTCGAATGTACGGCGCGTTATCGAGGCGTCGTTGGGAAAGATGTTCTGCACGACCGCAGTCAACAGGCAGCCGAGTGGATTCAAAAGCAAGGCAGCAAACCTCGCAGCAAGGCTGGTGTGGTACTTTTTATTGCTGTGTGGCTGCTTGTTTCGGCGCTGGCGTACTCTGCGTTCGAGAATAGTTCTAGAAGCGCGTTGTGTCGGATTAGGAGTTGACAACGAACGGTCGACTAATAGCTGCGGCAGACTTCTCTAAGCCTAGTAGAGGCATTCGTCTCGTGATCGGCAAGTCTGCAGCGCAAGGAGCCCGTCATGACCCCTGCGGTGACGACAGGTGTTAGGCCGTTAACGGTCGTCCCTTGAACCGTGCATCACCCTGCATTCGTCGCACTACTTTCCTGGGAGCGTTCTCAATGCGTCGAGAACCAGGTTCGCCAAGACCAGGGATGGAGCGGTGGACGACTGCTGCAAGCCCTCGACCGTCCCCAGCCGATCCTGATCGTCTTCGTCCTGACTGACCTTGAGGCGACCTTCAAGGCGCTCGATGACGATTTCTATACCCACCACTGCGCGCAGCATCTTTTCGATGTACTCTGATGGCGCGTCTGACACTTTCCAGGGTTCCGTGCGCCTGACTTCCTGAGCATCGGTCAACCGGTTGATCACGTCGAGAATCCAATCGGGGTCCTCGATCGCATGCGCCACGCCATGCACATGGACCGTCACGTAGTTCCATGTCGGCACGACCTTGCCATGCTGATGTTTGCCAGGGTACCAAGACGGGGTGATGTAGGCGTGCGGTCCCATGAACATAACTACCGAGGGAGCACCTCCATCCAGTTCACGCCAGACTGGATTGGCTCGGGACACATGCCCGAGCAAACGACTGTTGGAGACGTGCTGCGCATCGAGAACGAACGGGATGTGATTCGCGATGAGCTGGTTTTGGGCGGTACAGACCCATGCACCCAGCGGATGCTCGGCGATGTGGCTGTGCATGGTCCCGATATCGGTCAGCGCGTGGTACTTCGGCGTGTACATCTCGGCTCCTAGAAACCATTGAAGGCGTGCCGAACCATCAAGGCCGACAACACCCACATCGTCAGGCCGATGAGGCCGTCGAGCACCTGCCAGGCTCGCGGATGCGCAAACCAGGGCGCCATCCACCGGGCACCAAAGCCCAGCAGACTGAACCAGGTGGCACTGGCCACAGCCGCCCCAGCCACAAACCACCCCTGCATGGGTGCGGGCTGCTGCGCCCCCATGCTGCCAACCAGCAACACGGTGTCCAGGTAGACGTGGGGGTTGAGCAGCGTGAAGGCAGCGGCCTGCGCCATTGCGGCACCCTTCTTCAAGCCCTCTCCGCCGGATGAAGCCTGCAGACGATCCGGATTGCGCATGCGCATCAGCGCTTTCCAACCGTACCAGGCCAGAAACAGCGCGCCGGCCAACGCAAGTGCCCGTGCCCAGTCTGGGCGATCGCCCAGTGCCTGCGCCATGCCGAAGACGCCCGCCATGATCAGGACGGCATCAGCGGTGGCGCAAAACAGCACCACGCTGCCGACGTGCTCGCGCCGCAGTCCTTGCCGCAGGACAAATGCGTTCTGGGCTCCGATCGCAACGATCAACCCAAAACTCAGGGCCAGCCCCTGGATGAAGACGGGCCAGATGGCGAAGGAATTGGGTGTGACGGGATCCATGCACCGAGCTTGCCAGCCGACGATTAGTTAGACAATCTACATTTACTGAACCAACATAAGCATATCTACATCATGCTGGACTATTCCTCTCTGTTTGCACTGGCAGCTGTGGTCAAGGAAGGCAGCTTTGAACGCGCGGCAAGGGCGCTGCACGTCACGCCGTCGGCGGTGTCCCAACGCATCCGCTTGCTGGAGGAGCGCCTGGGCTGCGCCCTGGTAATTCGTGGACAACCTTGCGAGGCCACCGAGACCGGGCGGAGGCTGTGCCAACACATCGACCGTGTGAGCCTGCTGGAGCATGAACTCCAGGCAGACATGCCCTGGTTTGTTCAGGAAGAACGCACGCGCATCAGTGTCCCTATTGCCGTGAATGCAGACAGCCTGGCCACGTGGTTCATGCAGGCTGCGATCATATTTGGCAAGGGTGATGCGGCGCTGCTCCAAATCGCGGTGGATGATGAAGGCCACACCGCGCAGTGGTTGCGCAGTGGGCAAGTGCTAGCGGCCGTCACGGCAACCGAAGCGCCAGCCGCCGGTTGCAACAGCCTGCCGTTGGGTGCCATGCGCTACGTGGCCGCAGCCAGTCCGACGTTTCTGGCAAGGCACTTCCCGCAGGGGATCGACACCGCAAGCCTCGCCCAAGCGCCCAGCCTGATGTTCAACGCCAAAGACGAGCTGCAACAGCGCTGGGTGGAGCGGCACTTCGGAACCAGCGTCCCCATGCCGCGCCACACCTTGCCGTCTTCTCAGGCGTTTGTGGCAGCAGCTCTCGGTGGGCTCGGCTGGGCGATGCACCCACACGCCCTGGTGCGCGAACACTTGAACAGCGGTGCTTTGGTGGAACTCAAGCAGGACAGCCGGCTGGATGTACCGCTGTACTGGCAGCATGCCCGGATGGCGTCGTCACTGCTTCGGAACTTGACCCGGGCCGTGGTGGCGGCGGCAGGTGAGGCACTGGTGAAGATGGACTGAGTCCTTGACTCGAACAACAGACTCGGTGGTGTTCATTCGGCTGCTTTGGAGAGGTCTTCAGTCATCAGCACCTTGCGCTCGATCGGCTTCTTCCAACCTGAAACGGCCGGGCCGGAGGACGGCAGTGCATCGGTATCGGGTCTCCCCGGTGTGTGCCACAAGCTGAATGTGGCCGACAGGGTCGCCGCGCCAAAAGTCGGCTTCCTGCTACCGCCTCGGGCTCGCGCTGGGGGGATACCTCCTGCACGGCGAACCAGATTTCCCTCTGATTCAGCCAAGATGGGACGGCTGCGTGAAACGCATGTGGGCATCAGGGTGTTTTGGGCTGTGTGCGCGACCAAGCCAGAAGCCTGCCGAAATCGCCTTCGAAGGCTTTTTGTTTGAGCGTCTCGTAAACCACCGAGCAGAACATGACGCTGCTGCGATCCAGGTGGCCAGCCAGGGCTTCCGCGTTGCACTTCAGATAAGCTCCTTTCAGATCTTCAACCGAGACCTTCTGAACCCATTCTTCTTGATGAAAATCCGGCTCCGCGAACACGGTGCCAGCAAACAGCCACAGCAGAATGGTGATGCAGCGATGGCGAAGATGGCGGGAAACGACATTCATGCGCATGGTGTGCTCCTTCGGTCTGAACCGACCAACGGCCGGCATCGAATGAAGGATGGCCGTTCACGCGCAAGTACGCATGAGACCACCGTCCCGATATACGGGTCCACTCCCGCAAACTTCTGGGACCGACGTCCCATACGGACTCAGGAACGCGGTGCGTTGGCTCCGTAACCGGCCTCACGTGCCATGACGATCGCCTGCGCTCGGGACTCGGCCCCCAGCTTGTCGAACACACTGGAGACGTGATTGCGCACCGTCTTCTCGCTGATGCTCAGGTGTGCCGCAATCTGATGGTTGTCCAGGCCACGGGCCAAGTACCCAAGCAGCTCCTGTTCACGCGCGGTGAGCTTGGCAAACTCGCCGCGTGCAACGTTGCTTTGTGGCAAGAATCGGTAAAGCGTCTCCACCAATCGGGGCCATTCCGGTTCGTCTGCCAGCATGAAGTGGTTCGAACTGCCGAACAAGGCCAGTTGCGCGCCGGGGATGGTCTGCGCAAGCAGCCACCCCTCCTCCACAGGCACCGCGATGTCGCGCTCGCAGTGCGCCACCAGCGTCGGACAGGAAACCTTCGCCGCAGATGCCACCACATCCAGATCGAACATGATGCGCGTAAGCTCTGCAGCGCTCTCGGGTGAAGTTGCAGCGCGTTGCAACTCGCACCATGAGCGCAGATGATCTGAGCTTCCTTCGGGTTGGAACTGGGATGCGAATACGCCGAGAAAGGAGTGGTCTTCCCGTGCCCAGCCAAGCCGTATCATCTCCAGCATGACCCTGGCCTTCTCAGGCTCCAAAGGCATGGGACGGCGCTTCCTTCCGCGTGCGTAGGTGCCGTAAAGCACCAACCGGTTCACCCGCCCCGGATGGCGGGCCGTGAACTCTATGGCCGTAGGCCCTCCCTGGCATATGCCAATGAGCGAAAAATCCTGCAACCCCAACGCATCGACCAGCGCTTCGAAGTCGCGCACCCAGGTCTCAAAGGTCAAGCCTTCGATGCTTCTTTCGGACAGCCCGCACCCCCGTGGGTCATACCGGACAAGCCGGAACTGTTTCGCTAGCGCATCCAGCCAAGGGCGCCAGACCATGCTGCGCCATTGGTATTCCAGGTGCGTCAGCCAACTCGGCAGCAGAACAACGGTCGGGCCCCTTCCGGTGATTGCGTACGCAATATCGGTGCCGTCATAACTCTTGCAGAACTGTACCTGCTGCCCGACCATGCTGCGCCTCCCGAAACCGACAGGTGTTGTCAATGACGGCCATACCGGTGCCCGGCATTGGCCACTCTCTCCCGATGGATGTTGACCCGGCTGCCACTGTTCGCCATGAAGGGAGGCTTGTCAAGACCTCGGCTACCTCACAATTTTTAAGATGTCTCTGCCGATGCCCGCACCCATACAGTTCGTTCACGGCTGGTCTGCCGGCCTTGAACATCGAATGTCCGATCTCGGTAGTACAGCGGCCATATGAGTCGCTGCATGTCGAATGCCCGGTAATGATCGCCGCAGCCATCCCGGCCGCCGGCAGCGAATGACTCAGAACAGCCTAGTAGCGACATCCGTGTCTTGACCGGAAAGTCTGCAGCGTTGCTGCCGGTTGCGGTCGAGCCGTCAGGGCACTTTGTAACTCCCAAAGCAGTCATTCAGGCGCTCGCACCTAGGCCGGCGGACGTCAGCGCGAATAGAAGCGCTTGAGCGATTCGATCTCGGAGCGCACGCGCCCCATCGCCTGCCGCACGCCCTGCGCGGCGGCCGCGAACTCCTGCTGGTCCTGTGCGGACAGCCGCGCCTGCGGCGCCTCGGACAGGCGTCCCTCGGCGAGCTCCTGGCGCAGGTGGCGCACCGTTTCGTCGCAGTACTCGACGGAGGCGTTCAGTGCGTTGAACACGTCGACCGCGTTGTCGATCATCGCCTCGCCGTAGCGCCGCCCTTCGGCGCGCCGCGCGGCCTCGAAGTAGGGGCTGCGTTCGTCGACGCAGCCGGCCAGCACCTGCTCAACGATGGCTTCCTGGCTCTGGCCGATGCGCAGTCGGTCGTAAATGAGCGCCGCCACTTCGTGCTGCGCGACGATGATGTCGCGTCGCCAGCGCGGGTCCAGCAGGCGGAACGGGTCGTCGTACAGGCGCCGCTGGTATAGCGTGAGGCGGTGGAAAGCCGTTGCGAAGCGCAGCTCGACTTCGGCCAGTGGCGCAGCGCCGTCGGCCGGCGTGAGCAGCAGATGCACGACCTCGTGCAGCAGCGTGTAGGTCGGCGCCGTGTCGCGGATCAGCACCGTGGCGCGTTCCAGCCCGCAGCACGCAGCGCCACGCGGAATCGACCGGCCCTGGTAGCTGTCGAGGAACTCGGCCTGCTGCAGCAGGCGGGCCTCGGCGACCGGTAGTCCGGCGAGCAGCGGGTTGACCGGCCGGCCCGGGTGAGCACTCGGCACGCGCCTCACGTCTATGCCCAGGCCGGCGATGCGCGCAAGCAGGAACTCGGGCGCTTCATGTGCCAGCGCGGTGACCGCGTCCACGTCCAGTTGCTGGTCGAACGGCAGGCGAACGCAGCCGACTGCCGGCACGGCGCCCTGCGCATGGGCCGGCGTCGCGCCAGCCAGCGCAAGCAGCAGCATCCCTCGTCGGAGCCACGACTGGAGTCCGGGGATGCGCGGGATGGGAGGCACGCACGGGACAGGAGGGACCGGCGCGGCGGCCATCGGTAGGGCGGTGGTGGCTTGCGGGGCGGGCATGGCGGGATTGTCGGGTGCATGGGCCAGTGGCCGCAAGGCAGCGAGAGGGCGCGATCTGCTTCATGCGTCGAAGCAATTGGCCAGCCTGGGGGGCTGTTCATTGACTGGCATCAATTGCAGCAGCCCTTGGTGCTGGAAGACCGAAGCCTTTAGCCGACAAAACGCCCTGACTAACGAGTGCACACCGGGACTAATAAGCCCTAACTCCTATTTATCCTTCGGCAGCATCTGCCACACTCAGCGCCAACTCCGCCAACCTAACCGCCCCTTCAAAGCTTCGCGCGCCTGCAATGAACAGGTTGAGATGACAGAACACGCTGTCGGCCACACCGGTGACTGCGGCCAGTTCTGCGTCGCGCAGACCGGCCCAGGCAGATGGAAGATCCATACGGGAATCAAAAGAACCCACTTCGACCGGCACGGTCTTGAGCTGGAATTGGCTGCCGTCCGAATCGGGGTAGATGACCAAACGAACCTCGGGCATTTCATCAACCACCACACGTGTCCAGGGCATGCCGCCCTCTCGCAAGTGCAACACCCGCCCATTGAGCAGGCGCGGAGCCTGACGCACAGTGTCCATCGCAAGGATCTGTCCGATCTTCTTGATGATGGCCTGATCCAGAAATTTCCGGATGATGCCCACGGCTTCGATGAAGCGAGCATCCTGCAGTTGGGCTTTGGCCTGCAGCCACTCGCTCGATGGGGTGTTTCGATGTTTCCAGAAGGCGCTTGGCTTCGTCGATTCGTGCGTGGGCCAGCCACCGCGCAGGAGTCTCTCCGAGAGACTGGACGAATTTGCGTTGAAAGGTTCGAGTCGACATGCCCAATTCATGGGCCATAGACTCGATGCGCCAGTCGTGCCTCAGATTTCTTCGGACCTGATCCAGGAAACTGGAAAGCGCACCGTTGCGATCCTTCGGCACTGGCACCTGGATGTACTGCGCCTGTCCGCCGCTGCGATGAGCGGGCATGACCAAGCGCCGTGCCACGCTATTGGCGGCTTCGGTGCCAAAGTCGCCACGAATAATGTGCAGCATCAGGTCTATGCCCGCAGCACTTCCTGCCGAGGTGAGAAGTCGGTGCTCGTCGATGTACAAAACACGCGCGTCGACGTCTATCGCCGGATACCGCTTAGCCAAGGCATTCGCGTAACGCCAGTGCGTTGTTGCACGACGCCCATCAAGTAGACCGGTTGAGGCTAGCACGAAGGCTCCAGAGCAGATGCTGGCAAGCCGGGCGCCTCGCTCCCTTGCCCTGCGCAAACGCGATTGCAGCGGTTTGGGCAGTCGATTTGCTTACAGATGGCTCGGCCCAGAAGATGGGTGTTGCGCCATAAATGTCAGCAGTGCTGCCAAAAATGACATATTTCCCTACCCTTATCCATCGAAGTAGGTCCGCCAGCTGAAGGCAACCGGCAGCCGGGTCTGGCATAGAGGGTGGCTGGCACATCCCGTCTCCTGGTTGCAAATGGGAATCATTCTCGTTAAACTTCTGTCGAATATGCGTCACAAGGCCCATCGTGGGCGGTGACCGGTCTTCCCGCAAATTCAACTGGAAAGGCAGACAGCCATGCAGAACGATGTGGTTTTTGACCCCGGCGCCGAAGAGTACGAGATGCCCTGCGCCGAAGCGATGTTGGCAGGCACCCTGGCGTTGATGACGGCCTTCGCGCAGAGCAATCACCCCCAGCACGGCAGGCTGATGGCCAAAAAGATCGTGTCAAACCTGTTCTTTCTGGCGCAGCACCCCCGATTGAGCGGCGAATTTCGCCAGGTGCTGTTGCGCATGAAGGGGGCCTGGGATGGGCTCGTCTGTGCATCTGCGCAAGAAGGTGTGGGCTCGGCCTCTGTGCTGAGCACGCGCATGCCCGAATGCCCCACGCTGCAGTAACGGAGGGGCAATGAAAGACGGCAATCAACTCGACAAGATCCTTGGCCGGGCACAGGACCGTGAGAGCAGTTCACGGCCGCCTGTGTGGAACCGGTTGGCACATCCGATACAGGTTCAGGACCTCGCTCGTGCAACGGCCTTCTATCAGCAGACCTTGGGGTTTCGATTGGCGCAAAGCGTGCCGCACTGTCTGAGCTGGATGCGACACGACGGGGCGGACATTCTTCTTCTGGCGACTTCGGCTCGCGGCCGGGGCCGGGGCGCTGCAGCCGCCGAAGCCCAACACCAGCCCAAGGTGCACAGGATAACGACGCACGGGATGGCTCGGTGGTTCGCTGGTCTGGAGAGTCGGCTAAAGATCAGTGGCATGGGCGGCTTAGACCTGAACTTGCAGCCCTGGAACGCGCTCGAGTTGCGCATCGAAGACAGCGAAGGCAACACGCTGGTTTGGGTGGAGTGGCTGAGCGAGAAGGAGACCCGACATGATTGAGGCGGGAGGGGTGGAGCAAGAGCACCTAGCGCTTGTCAGACTCTGGGGGCAGTGGCAGCAGCGGGCAGACAAGATGGTTGAATCCCTGGTGCAAGAGCATCGCAGCAAGGTGCAAAAACTGGAGGGACAGGTCACGCGGCTGCGAGCACAACTCATGGTTCAACGTACCGGATTGCTTTGGGGCATCTCTCATGGGCTGCATGCCTACACAAGAAAGCGGGCAAGCCAGACAAGCACCGCAACGGAAGCCAGTTCAGAGTCGGGAAACGATGTGCTCTGCAGGACGGGGTGCATGGGCCATGCGCATTCCTGGCTGGGACCCGAAGGACAATGTCGGTTGCAGGGAAAGGCATGCGAACACGTGACAGGAGTAACACTGCCATGTGGATGATGTCTTGGGGCACCGATCCCGATGAGACGAAGCCATCAGATGGAAGGGTGCCCATCTGGGCTCTTGATCCGATGATTCGAGAAGCGGTGCTCCAAGCCTGCCTCGGGCCGGCGAGGTTGCAGATTCTGCTTAAGAAGGCGGGATACGACGTATATAGATTGCCGCCCGACAGCTACCCTCGCGTGATGCTCGAGGCGACTGCTCAGCCGGGGAGACTGGCACTCATCACCCAGCGCGAACTGGATCGGACGTACCGCGCGCAGCTCATGGTCGCAGAGGGCATACGCAGCATCAGAATGTGGAAATCCCGCTGGCAAGCAGAACGAGGCGATGCAAACTGGCATGGCGAATTTTGGGCGATGGTCACACACCCACTGGCGCGGGAAGATGCAATCCGCAACAAGGTCCGGCAAGCGAAAGTGGTCAAAGGGCGCAAGCGGCCCATGCTCATGAGTGATCGGCAGGGGTTCGTCCGACCCATCGGGTTACATGGGCGGGACCGCGATGGCCCGGGCCTTCGTCCAGATCAGTAAGTGTTTCTAAGGCGAACAATTCCTCAAGATCCGAAAAATCGCTGCGCACAGTGGCCATATCGTAGAGAAGATCAGAATCTTTGGGGCCGCCGCTGGCGTACTGCAATTGCGATGGGTGAAAAGCTTCCAGAATCAGCAGGCCATTGGGGCGCAAGGCCTTGACGAGCCGACGGTGCGCGGCCTGGCGTATGGACGGGGGTAAATGCACGTAGGTCAGAACGACGGCGTCTGCACTGCCAGGCTCGGGAGACCAGTCGGCCAGATCGGCCAAGATGGTGCGCAAGGGGACGCGGCGATCCTGCGCCAATGAGCGGGCCTTGTCCAGCCCCACCGAAGAAACGTCCACGGCCACCACCAGGTGGCCCTGTTGGGCCAGCCAGACGCTGTTGCGTCCTTCCCCATCTCCGGGAACCAGGATCTGGCTGGTGGGTTTGAGCCGGAAGGCTTGGGCCACCAGAAAGGCGTTCGGACGGGTACCGTATTTGTACTCGGCAGTGGAAAACTGTTGATCCCAAAAATTCATGGTGTTCTAAGGAGAGGGCCCGAAACTCGATGGACGCTTGGTCGCAAACCAGCCATGTGAATCAACCTTGTGCCACCATGCAAAAAACATTGCTCAGACTCGGTAGAGCACATCCAGCCCGCTCAACTCCGGCGGCGTGGGCGTGCGAAACACACCGGGGCCGTAGTGGTAATGGAGCGGGCAGGTTCGCCCGGGTGTTGCAGGTTCGGTCATGCGGGCAAGGGCTTTTCTGTTGGCACAGATTCACGTACCGTGGGCAGGGATGGGTGCGTCGCCGCGCGGTATGCCGCGCCCTCCTGCCTGTCGCCATACAGGTGGTCGAGAAGGGACGGCGCCAGACCGCTGGCCGGGACGTCAAACGCGATCTGCCCGTGGCGCAGGCCGATCACACGGTCGGCCAACAGCGGCAGCAGCGCGGGATCGTGCACCACCGTGAGCAAAGTGGCTTCGCGCGCAACGGCCAGCAGTGCCTGGCAGGCCTGCTGGGTGGCGCAGGGGTCCAGCGCCGAAGTCGGCTCGTCGGCCAGAACGAGCCGGGGCTGCTGTAGCCGCAGCCGGGCCAGGCCGACTTTCTGGCGTTCGCCGCCCGAGAGCTGGTCGGCGCGGACGTGCAACCGGTGCGCCAGGCCGAGGTCAGACAGCGCCGTGCGAGCTTCCTGGCACAAAGCGGGTGGATACCAGCGCAGCCACGACCGCCAGGCGGGCATGGCACCGGGCCGGGTCAGCGCCCCCAGCACAACGTTTTCCAGCGCGGTGAGGCGAGGCACCAGGTGCAGGCCCTGCATCATCTGCCCCACCTCGGCGCGCAGCAGGCGCCATTGGCGGCGCGTCAGCGCGGGCGCATCGGCGCCGCCCAATCTGCGGCCCAGCACGGTGACGCTTCCCCGGGTCGCGGGCAGGAAGCCGCCAACCACTTTCAGCAGTGAGCTCTTGCCGGCCCCGTTGGGGCCGACCAGTGCCACCCGTTCGCCCGTCCCTACGGTGAGTGCAGGCACGTCGAGCAGCAGGCGCCCGCCCGCCTCCACACGGAGGTTGCGGATGTCGATGGCGGGGGTGTTTTTCATGGCGGTGCTCACAGCAGCGCTTGCCGAATGCGCCGCGACAGGGCGTCGAACACGGTGACCAAGGCCACCACCACGAGCAGGATGGTGGCCAGGCGGCCCCACTGGAACAGGCTGACGGCCTCCGAGATCAACAGGCCCAGGCCCCCCGCACCGATGAGTCCCAGGATGGTGGAATCGCGGATGTTGAACTCCCACACGTAGAGGTGATTGCTGACGAACTGCGGCAGCACCGAGGGCCAGACCGCGCTGAAGAACACCTGCGAGGGGGATGCTCCCGTCGCCCGCACGGCGTCCACCGCCCCCATGTCCAGCGTCTCGATGCTCTCGGCGTACAGCTTGCCGTAGGTGCCCATGGAGTGCAGGGCGATGGCCAAGATGCCGGCGGTCGGACCCAGACCGACGATTCCCACCAGAACCAGACCGAACACCAGCGTGTGGATGGCCCGCGACACATCCAGCACCGAGGACGCGGCCAGCGCCAGCGGGCGTGGCGCATGCAGGTTGCGGGCCGACAGCAGCCCCAGCGGCAGCGCGAGCAGCGCCGCCAGCAGCGAACCCAGGGTCGCGATCTGGAAGGTGGTCCAGGTGGCGCGTGCCAGACCCCCCAGAAAATCGGCCTCGACCTGCTGGCGGTTCTCCACCCGCAGCAGCGTGCCGTCGTCGCTGCGGTACTCCAACCGCTCCGGGCCGAACCACAGGTCCAGAAAACTCGGGTGGGCAAACTCCGACACCGTCTTGAGTAGGTTGTGCCAGGGCGCGCGGCCCCAGGACAGGTCACCGGCCGCCACCAGGGTCAACAGGCAGGCCAGCACCAGTGCCCCGTAAGCCAGCACCAGGGCGAAGAAGCCCAGTCGGCCTCGGGGCGGCCAGGGCCGGGTGCTGCACAACGCCAGGGGCTGCATCACCGCGCTCACTGCCTCGGGGTCAGCTTGCCCGTGGCCAGGCCCGCGTCCCGTATGGGCTTGTAGAAGGCGTTGTCGGTGTCGACAAAGCCGGTGTAGTTGGCCGGCAGCAGTTGCGGCTGGCTCTTGAGCAAGGGGCCCACTTCCCGCAGGGCGTCCTGCAGGCGTTTGACAAAGGCCTTGTCCCTGAACAGGGAGGCACTGACCGCCACCGCATCGTTGGGCAGCGGCGCCGATTGCCAGATGATCTTGCTGCGCTCGGCCCGGATCAGGCCTTGCTCGATCATGGCGGTGCGGTTGCGGTTGTAGTCGGCACCGGCATCGAGCTGGCCGGCGGTGACCTGGGTCTGGATGGCTTGGTGCTTGGTGTACAGCACGCGGGCGAAATGTTTCTCGGGGTCGATGCCCTGCTGCATGAAGTAGTGCAGCGGGATCAGGTAGCCCGAGGTGGAGCCCTTGTCGCCGAACGCGAAGCTGCGGCCCTTGCCCTTGGGACCGATCAGGTCCTGTGCGCTGTTCAGCCCCGACTCCGGGTGCGTCACGATCATCGCAAAATACTCGGGCTTGCCCTGGTACAGGATGGTGGAGACCACCTGCGCATCGGCAAAGTGGTTGGCCAGCACATAGCCCCAGGGGCCCATGAGGGCGATGTCGGTTTCGCCGTTGGCCAGGCTCTTGGCCAGACCTTCCCAGCTGTCCACCGTGCGCAGTTCCACCGAGCGGCCCAGGCGTTCCGAGAGGTGCTGGGTCAAGGGGCGGTAGGTGGCATCGTTCTTCTCGCGATCGGGCTGGAACATGCCCACGCCGAACCTCAGGGGCATGCCCTGCGCATGGGCGATCCACGGCACGGCAAACAGGGCGGCCAGGGTCGCAGTGGTCAATAAGCGGCGGTGAAGATTCATCGAGGGACTCCTGTTCGAAACATCGTCATGTCTGCCAGACTCTCCGGCTTGCGCAAGATGGCATCGGGAACGCCGATCTTGCCTATGTCGTGCAAGAACCCGCCCAGGCTGATCTGGGCTGCGTCGGCCTCACCCAGGCCCGCCTCCTGCGCAAGCATGTGAGCGTACCTAGATACCCGCCACAAGTGCCCACCCGTGTATGGGTCCCGCGCCTCCACGAACCACGCCATGGTCATCAGGCTGGCCAGCAGGGGTTTGGCATGCGCCGTGAAATCCTGTGCTTTAGGCTCCGTATGAGCGCCCGGCTTCAGCCAGCGGCCGATTTTTTCTAACGTACTCATTTCGCTTCCTGAATCATTGTCTGCCACTCGGTCCCAATGGAAACGACATTCAGCGGAAGTGCTGCAAGATGACCTTCTCCGCCAATTGTCTTCTGGCAGGTTCTGCGATGTCTTCCTTGCTCAGGTACACAAAGGTCTCCCGCTTGCCCAGTTTCGAGGCATTTGCCGTCGCATCATCTGCGCTGAGCACGGTCACAGGAATCTGCAAGGTTTGAGCGAGTCGACCCAGGTTGTGCTTGGCCTGCTCGAACGGAAGCATGGAAGTGAAGATGAGTGGCAATTTGTTTGAGCTTGTTCCCAGATGGCGTACCACCTCCTCTGCGGTCTCGCCAATGGGCGAAGAAATGGCAAGCGAAACCACTGCACCTGCTGCGTTATGCGCCATGGCGTCCAGAACGACGTCTGCAAAAAAACTCCTGCCAGTCACTTGACGGAAATTCCCGAACGTTGTGCTACAGCCGCGAGGTAGGTGCGGATGCGCTTGGCATTCACACCGCGGTCGATGCGACCGGTGCGCGATCGCGATCTCACATCTATCTTGGCGCCGCTGTCATCGGCAGCCACGCGGATGGCGACTTCATCCACGAATCCATACAGACGACTCTTGACAGTGGCTTCGATACGACCCTCTTCTCGGGCACGGAGGAAACGATCTCCCAGCCTTGTGCCTTGACCGCGGCCAAGGCATGCTCGTAGGCTTGCTCCGGAGTCATGGCCAACTTAAGCGGGGAGAGGTCAGGGTATGCCAAGCGCTGCTGTTCGGCGACCTTGCCGCCGGGATAGTCTGTGGCGATGGGCATGTCCCAGAACACCGGAGCATCCAGGGTGTCGGTGCTGATGTCGTTGATCGGTGGATAGACGCGCGCTGCATATTCCCACTGGATGGCCATGAACACCAGGGGGAGCGAGACCAGCGTACCCAGAATGGCCAGTCCGAAGCCGCGGCGGGGTGTGCCCGGTCGCGTCTGCACCAAACTGAAAATGGATATTGCCAGGGCCAGCATGGCACCATAGGCGGCCCACTCGGCCCATTGCAAGGCAGTTGTAAAGTGCCACCAGCCCTCTCGCGAGCCGATGCCGCCAACCAACGCGATGGACAGGGTGGCTATACCCAGTAGCAGACCTATAACGGCCATGCGTGAAAACGATCGGGGTGCATTCGACAAGATGATCTCCTTGATTAATGTCGTTTGGAAAAAATGAATTGCCCGCAGCCGAGCCGATCGTCGCTGCGGGTGGGGGGCAATCAGGTGCGCGTGCTAGGAAAACCACGGCCCAGCCAAGCGCTCATTCCTCCCTGAATCGCACGGGCATCCGTGAAGCCCGCTTCGCCAAGCAGTTGGGCCGCCTGTGCCGATCGCCGGTCGGTGCGACAGACGATACGGATCGGGCGTTGGCGTTGGTCTTCCAACTCGGACAGCCCTTGCGACAACATTTCCACGGGCAGATTGCGGGAGCCGGCAATGTGTCCGCCTTCGCCCGTGTATTCAGCTTGCGTGCGAACGTCCAGCACCAACACGTCGGCACCAGAGTCGAGCTGCCGCTTAAGTTCATCCACGCTCATCATTGGTGCTTGCCGCGCCTTGCGGATCCAGCGCGGAATGAGGGCTGTGGACGCAAGCAACGCCAGCGCAATGAGCCCGTTGCGCACCAAGCCTTCGCTGCCGGCCAGTGCCTCGCGCCCGGCATAGCCCAGCCAGGTGTAAGCAAAGGCTCCGGGCAGCATGAAGATCCACGATGCGATCACGTAGGCACCGAAGGGCACGCGCGTGAGTCCCAGCGCATAGTTCAGCAGATTGAAGGGAAACAGCGGGACCAGGCGCACGAAGGCGACGAAACGCCAGCCTTCGGCGGCCACGCCCTCGTTAAGCCTGGCCAGGCGCGGGCCAGCACGGCGTGTGACCCACTCGGCGCCGAGATAGCGCGCGATCAGGAAAGCCAGCGCGGCGCCCAGTGTGGCGCCGCTGAGATTCCACAACGTGCCCCATAGCGGCCCGAACAGCGCACCGCCCGCGAGAGTGATGACTGAACCGGGCAGGATTAGTACGGTAGCCAGCGCGTACACGACAATGAAAAGCAGAGGGCCGGCCGCACCGGCCCCTTCCACCCAGGTTTGCAGGGCGGTGACATCGAAGCGCTCGCGCCAGACGACGGCAGCGGCGATGGCCGCCAGCATGGTCAGGCCGAGCAGCAGCCGAGGCAGTGCGTACTTCATGGACGGGCATCCTGTGCACGGTGGGCTTCGGCGTCGAAGTCACGCCGGTTGATGGCGTAGTCGGTGATCTCGCCCTTGAAGGGCAGCAACAGCATGCCGTCAAGGCGGTCTACCTCGCGCGCATCCTCGTGCCCGCGGATGCCGATGGTCATACCCACTTGGCCGGCACGCGGCTGCTCGCGGTAGGTGCCGAACAGCCGGTCCCACCAGGTGAGGTTGAAGCCGAAGTTGGAGTTGCACTCGTCGTCCTCGATTGAGTGATGCACACGGTGCATGTCGGGTGTGACCACGAACCAGCGCAGCACGCGGTCCACACCCTCAGGCAGGCGGATGTTGCCGTGGTTGAACATGGCAGTGGCATTGAGCAGGACCTCGAAGATCACCACCGCCAGCACCGGCGCGCCCAGCACCACAATGGTGGCGAACTTGATCAGCATCGACAGCACGATCTCGACCGGGTGGAAGCGCGCGCCCGTGGTCAGGTCGTAGTCCAGGTCGGCGTGGTGCACCCGGTGCAGGCGCCACAGGGCCGGCACGGCGTGCACCATGACGTGCTGCAACCAGATGACGAAATCCATCGCGATCACCGCCAGCGGCACGGCCAGCCAGAAAGGCACATCGTAGTAATTCAGAAGGCCCCAGCCCTGAGCGGCGCAGAACACCGCGACGCCGACTGCGGCGGCCGGAAACAGCAGGCGTATGACTACGGTGTTGAGCACCACCAGGCCAAGATTACTGCTCCAGCGGTACATTCTGGTGAGCCGGCGTGCACGTTGCGGCGCCACGGTTTCCCACAGGGCCACCAGAATAAAGATCCCGAGAAAGAATCTCAGTCGGATGGTGGGTTCATGGCCGAGGACGAACTGTTCAAAATTCATGAAGGACTCCGAGGTTGGGGAGTGTTGGGCCCTAAGGGCCAGTAAGAAAAAACCATTTGCAAATATTCAAACGTTCGTTAGAATATCAACCATCTGCACGAAAGTCAAACGTGAACAATCGCAAGCTCAAGGAATTGCTGTACGAACAGGTGGCCCGCGTCGGCAAGGCTCTGTCCAGCCCCAAACGACTGGAGATCCTAGAAATGCTGGCTCAGGGCGAAAAGGCTGTGGAGACCGTGGCGGCCGAAGTGGCCGTCGATGTCAAGCTGGTAAGCGCCCACCTCAAGGCGCTCAAAGCTGCGCACTTGGTTCAGGCACGGCGTGAGGGCAAGCGCATCTACTACAGCCTCAGCGGCGCAGATGTGGCCCAGTTGGGTGTGTACCTGCGCCAAGTGGCCGAAGAGCATCTGGTGGAATTGCACTTGGCCCTGCAGAACATGGCCGCCGATCCTGAACTGCTGGTTACCGTGGGCCGTAAGGAGTTGCTGGCGCAGGCCAAGCGGGGCGAGGTGGTTGTGATTGACGTTCGTCCGCCGGAGGAATTCAACACGGCGCACCTGCCCTATGCACGCTCGGTTCCGTTGCCGGAACTGGCGCAGCGCCTTGCCGAGCTGCCCAGGGACGCGGAGATCGTGGCCTACTGCCGTGGCCCGTTTTGCCTGATGTCCGACGAAGCCGTGAGAGTGTTGCGCCAATCGGGCTACCGCGCGCGCAAGACCACCGACGGTGTGAGTGAATGGCGGGCCGCTGGCCTGCCGCTGGCCTGACCCAAAAGGAGAACCCCATGAGCAAAACCCTTTTCATCCTCAACGAGGCTCCCTATGGAAACGAACGCGCCTACAACGCGCTGCGCTTGGCCGCTACGCTGGCGGGAAAGGAGGGGCAGAGCGTGCGCCTGTTCCTGCTGGCCGATGCGGTTGCCTGCGCCAAAAGTGGACAGAAGGTTCCCGAGGGCTACTACAACATCCAACTCATGCTCGGCAAGGTATTGCGCAAGGGCGAGGTGTCCCTGTGCGGCACCTGCATGGACGCGAGAGGCTTGCGTGACGAAGAGTTGATGGAGGGCGCGCAGTATGGCACGCTGGCGCAATTGGCCGACTGGACTGCCGAGGCGGACAAGGTTCTGGTGTTCTAAACACTCAAACTGTCTGAGAAAAGCGAATTTTCCAGGGTACCCATTTCAACTGACGCGTGGAAGCGGACAACAGCTGCGCCACGCTGTTTCTGCTCACGTCCGGGGCACTGCAAACCTGGTCAGGCAAGCAAACCTGATCTCGACTGACCCCGGATAATTCCCCCACCCCCGGCCGTCAAAGGCCGATTCACATGGAGATCTCACATGATTTTGAATAAATCCGCAGCTGCTGCATTTGTCGCTGCAACACTCGCCTTCGCCCCGACGGTCTGGGCCGACCAGGCTGCAGCCATCAATGAGATTGAGGGCTACCTCGAATTCGTCGACTATGGTGGCGCTACCATCTTCCCGCAGCAGATCCCGAAGGACGAGTGGAAGAAGATGTTCGTCATCGATGCGCGCGACAAGGCGCAGTACGACAAGGAGCACATCCCGGGCGCCGTCCACATCGAGTGGCGCCAAGTAATGGCCAAGCGCAGCGAGATCCCAAAGGACAAGCTGGTGCTGATCTACTGCAACCAGGGCACCCTGTCGGCCCAGGCCGGTTTCGCGCTGCGCCTAGCCGGCTACGAGAACGTGCGAATCTTGCAAGGCGGCATGGCCGAGTGGAAGGCGCGCGGCGGCTTCGATGCGGCTGAACGCGCAAGTGGCGCGGCAAAGCACTGAGTAAGATTTTCCCGTTTCAAGCCCATTTTCCCGCGATGACACCGCAGGAATATGACGCCTGGTACGACACCCCGCGCGGCCGCTGGGTAGGCGAGACCGAGTTTGCTTTGCTTTGTCGGCATCTGGACTTGAAACCGGGCCAGCGGGTGCTGGATGTGGGATGCGGTACGGGTTGGTTTACGCGCCGCTTGGCACATGCGGGCTATGCCGTGACCGGTCTCGATATAGATAGCGACATGCTTGCAGTTGCCCGCGAAAAGACGCCGCACGGCATCATTTGGCAGCAAGGCGATGCGACGCAGCTACCGTTTGACGATGACAGCTTTGATTGCGTCGTTGCCTTGACTTCACTGTGCTTTGTGTCCGACTGGCCACGCGCGGTGGCCGAGATAGTGCGCGTGACGCGTGGAGGTTTCTCACTGGGGCTGCTCAACCGCCACAGCCTGTTGTGGCGCCAAAAGGGGCCAGGCGGGGGCAGCGGGGCATACCGAGGTGCGCACTGGCACACACACGCTGAAGTTTCAGCCTGCCTGCAACAGTTGCCCGTGCGCAAGCGACGCTTTTCCAGCGCGGTCTTCATCCCGTCTGGTACGGGATTCGCGCAGACTCTTGAGCGCCTGATTCCATCGGCCTGGCTCTGGGGAGCCTTCCTGCTGGTCAGCGGGGAATCCTCGCCGGATACCGTTTCACATTTCAACTTTCAGAAAGCCGCCGCATGATCACTCCCTCACGCATCACCATCATCGGCGCCGGCTTCGGTGCCCTGTCCACCGTGCGCGCGCTTCGCCGTCAGGACCCCCTGGCAGAGATTACGGTGATTTCGCCGCGTGCAGAGTTGCACTACCTGCCTGGCATCATCTGGATTCCAAGCGGCTTGCGCTCGCGCGAGCAACTGGTAGTACCGCTGGCCAATTTTTTCAAGCGCATGCGGGTAACGCACCTGCCCGCTGAAGTCACTGGTCTGCGCGAAGGTGGGCGCGTCGTGGATACGACGATCGGGGAGGTTGGCAACGACGGCTTGGTCATCGCCAGTGGCGGGCGTTTCATCAAGAAGTTGCCGGGCATTGAGCACGCCATTACGCCCTGCGAAGGCATTGCCGCGGCCGAACAGATTCGCGATCGCTTGCGCACCATGACGGGCGGCACCATCGCGGTGGGATTTGCAGGCAATCCGAACGAACCCAGTGCCGTGCGTGGTGGGCCGATGTTTGAGTTCCTCTTTGGCATCGATCGACAGTTGAGACGAGAGGGCCGTCGAGACCAGTTCAAGCTCGTCTTCTTCAACCCGGCCAAGGATCCTGGAAATCGCTTGGGACCGAAGACCGTACAGCGTCTGCTTGCCGAGATGGCGAGGAGAGGCATTGAAACTCACCTGGGACACAAAATGGTGCGTTTCGAGGCGGACAAGGTGATCACCGAAGGCGGGGAGTTCGCGGCAGACCTGATCCTGTTCATGCCCGGAATGACGGGCAATCTTTGGTTCGACCAGACCGAGCTGACACGTTCCCCAGGCGGCCTTCTCCGGGCCGACATGCACTGCCGCGTCGACGGCGCTCAGCGCGTTTACGTAGTGGGCGACTCCGGCAGCTTCCCCGGCCCGGACTGGATGCCGAAGCAGGCGCACATGGCCGATCTTCAGGCCGCCGCCGCTGCAGAGAATTTGCTGGCCGATCTGCGTGGGAAGCAACCCTGTGCCACCTTCAAGGTGGAGTTGGTTTGCATCATAGACTCACTGGACCAGGGTACGCTGGTGTGGCGCACACCCGGGCGCAACGTGATCTTGCCTGCCACGCGCCTAATGCATTGGGCCAAGCGCGGTTTTGAGCGCGCCTATCTGCGCCGATATCGCTGAGCAGGCCAGACGATGAATTAGATCGGATCGCGGCGCCTCGCCACTTACCCTGATGAAGCATGAGGAGGCGGCAGACCACCTCCTTGCGGAGGTTCAACAGCCGGGCTTCGCGCAAGCCCTTCAGGTGGATCTGACCAGCTTGATGTCGACGGTCAGCTCGTGGGCCAGTTACTCCACGGTTTTCTCGCCCTGCCGCCAGCAGTTCCACCTGCTCCTGTCGCATGGGGTTGAAGACGGCTTTGCCGGTACAGGCCACCTGTTCGTAGAGCGGCTTCGTGGTGCCCAGCTGTTATTCCAAAGAATCAGCGAATAATTATAAATATACAAGATAATTCTCAGCCGATGTTTCCCACCCGTGCCACTCTGTACGACAACTTCCTGCCGATTGCGCTGTCCCTGGCGTTGCACGGCGCAGCGGTGGTGGTCGTGGCGCATCTGTCGGCCAGTTCCAGCCTGAAACAGCCACCTCAAATGGAACAGGTGATTTTCATGGAACTGGTGCAGTCACCTCCAGAAGAACCACCAACGCCGAATGTTGAAGAGCCCTCACCGCCTGCGCCAATAGTACCTGCGCCCAGCATTGTGGTGGCCGAGCCGTCCATCAAGGACACCACTCCCCCTCCGCAGCCCCAACCACTTGCCTCCATGCCAGCGCCGCCTGCTCCATCGGCAGAGGAGTGGGCGCTGGCCGGCGCCTACACCCTGAAGAACAGCAAGCGCTATCGCCACAACTGGGGCCAGCAGGTGCGCAGCCTGATGGGCACTGCTGTTGAAGGCCCCGATCAGGGCCAGGTGCGATTCCGGATAGAGATCGCCCCCAACGGCACGCTGGCGCGGCTGGACACGCTCTGGAGCACATCGCCCGTAGCCGAACAGCTGGCCCGCTCAGCAGTGTCTGCCATGCCACCGCTACCACCCACGCCCACAGGCCAGCCTCTGGTTTTCGAAAAAACCATCACCTTCAGCGCCTTCCACACCGAAGAGCCACCCATTTACCGCTACGACTGCGACCCTGACCCGCCGGCTTACGGCAACCGCTTCACCTGGGACGGTCAATCGCCGATGCCAAGTCCGGGCAGTTACGCCATCCCGGCCGATTCAAATACCCCTCCCGACCCTGCAGCCACCTTGAGCCGCGAAGAATGCCTGAAACTGCTGCCGCCGGATACCGTTGAGGGTGAGGCTGCGCACGACCAGCGCAAGCTCGAGCAGTGGCGGTCGAGAGTCCAAGGTCAATCAACGCCTAAAGAGTAGGCCTAACGTGCTGTAGTCCTGTGCCTGAAAGCACAGATGACGGCTTGACGCCATTCAGCAGACGCTGGGAGCCGGGTGAATGTCCAAACCTTCATTCTTGAATGCCCTGGGTCGTTCGTGAAATCAAATGTCAGGCGGAATCAGCCTAAACCCATCATGCTGGAGGGCGATCCAGCAGCAGTAGCGGTCTGTGGGTAAGTTCACTTCCCTGACCGTGTACGTCTGCGAACAAGTCTTAAGGATGGTGTTCAAAACTTTGCCGTTGACGCAGTCTGAAGGGCTGCGCCGCGCCTGACAATATCGCCATGAAGCAGCAAGACCTGGGTCTGA
>FWPV01002479.1_pt1 | contig 45250 bp, 32 predicted proteins | sample 2228371 | NCBI WGS metagenome assembly FWPV01 (sample SAMEA103939776, study PRJEB20133) | metagenome
ATCGTTATCTCTATCAAAGCATTGATCTGTGAATCTTTTAATGTTATATAATGTAACGACATGATTGTTCATGACTATACCCTCCTGTGATGATTTTTTAATATTTTCTAATATTTTATCATAGGAGGGCATATTTGTCCGAACTTATGTCCGATCATCAGCCAATCAATACCCGCTCAGGCAGAAATTCCCCAATAGGATTATCAAGCAGGAAAGAATGTGGTAGAATATATGTGGTAGAATATATATAGATAATCCCCTTGGATTTCTCTTTTCTTTTTTTCTTCTCTTTTATTAGCTAAAGCTAATAATAACAATGGTTTATGAATACTTAACCTTATTAACCCAAGGGGATAATACTATGACTCCATAGTAAGGAGAAAAGATGAATAACCTAATTTTTTGACTATATGACTTTAGATAAAATTTAGATGAAATATTATTGAATTAAAATACATATTGGGGAATTTCTGGAAGTTTTAGATAAACTTGTTTAAGAGACCTTTTTATGTTAAAATACAGAATAACAAAGAATCATCTTTTATATAGAACGAAAGGTGTAATAATTGACAGATAATAAAATAAGGCTCCCAATCATAATAATATCAGCGATTATCACACTTGCACAAAATTATGCAGTGTCAAGCACTTGGAATGGATTTTCGCTGAATTCGTTGTTCATAAATGCTGTCTTTATGATCTTTCTGCTCAGTCTCCTCAATCTCATTTTAAGGAAGATCAGTCATAAAGCTGTGTTACGTCCGTCAGAATTGCTTATTATATATATGATGATAGTCGTTGCGACTGGCTCTGCTGGACATGACACACTTGAGATGCTTAATCAAACCATCGGTCATCCGTTCTGGTTTGCCACCCCTGAAAACGAATGGGAAGACCTGTTTTTTCGTGATCTGCCTAAATGGCTGACAGTACAGAATAGAAATGTGTTAGAGGGCTTTTATACCTATAATGAGAGTTTCTTTGATCCGATTGTATTTAAAACATGGCTAAAACCGATATTATTTTGGTCTTCATTCTTAATTGTCCTTTACTTCTGTATGATCTGCATAAACCTTATCCTACGTAGACAATGGACAGAAAATGAAAAGCTTTCTTTTCCAGTAGCACAGGTGCCACTAGGTATAATTAATCCCAAGTTATCAATTGCAAAAAGTAGGATATATTGGTATGGATTTGGTGGGACAGTGCTTTTGAGCCTCATAAATGGTCTACATAGGCTTTATCCCGTAGTCCCGGGTATAACTTATGGCAAGTTCGACTTAACTGTATATTTTACCGAAAAACCATGGAACGCTATGGATGTAACCTATATTGAGTTTTTACCTTTCATCCTGGGGTTGGCATATTTTATTCCGGTGTCGCTTTCGTTTTCAACATGGTTCTTTTATTGGTTTTGGAAGATAGAGATGGTCATAGGAAGTGCGATAGGCTATCAATATCTGCCCTGGTTTCCAGGATATTGGACACAAGGAATGGGTGCGATTTCTGTTATGTTCATACTCTTAATCTTTTGGTCAAAAAGGCATCTTTGGAAGGTTATAAAGACAGTTTTTCGCTCAGGACCTGATGGTTATGAAGGCGAGTCCGGTCAATATAGGTTTGCAGTTATCGGACTTTTATTGGGCATGAGCTTTCTTGTTATGTTTTGCTATTATGCTGGTATGGCTATATGGGTTGCAATCATTTTTCTAGGCGGTTTCTTTGTTGTATCTATACTTGTAACTCGTGTCCGTGCAGAATTGGGTCCTCCTACGCACGATTTCCCATTTACGCCTTCGTCATTTATGGCAAATATGATAGGGACAAAACGAATTGATGCTTCAAGTTTGACTCAATTAGCACTGTTTAAGTTTATTGACTATGGACATAGAAGCAATCCTATGCCACACATATTAGAAAGTTTTTATATGAAAGAAAAACTTCAAGTAGGGCAATTAGGAATATTTATTTTCGCTATGATGATCGCAATAATAGGGGGAACGCTTACCGGAATGGTCGGCAATCTTCAACGATGTTATGTTTCAATCGGACAAACTTGGGTTGGTGATTGGGCATTCCCTGAGTTGGCAAATTGGCTGAGATACCCTTCTGGAATTAGCTATTTGTATATAATTTATTATACTATTGGGATCATAGTTACATCTGTTCTTGTTGTTTTAAGCAGATTTTTTGTATGGTGGCCCTTTCATCCTTTGGGGTATATCTTGGGCGGTGAGTGGATGCTTAGATATCTTTGGTTCTCCATATTCCTCGCTTGGTTGATAAAATGGCTTGTCCTGAAACTTGGCGGACTAAAAGCCTATCGTAAGTCTGTTCCGATCTTTGTTGGAATAACAGTCGGCGATGCTTTGATGCTTGCACTATGGAAAATATACGGCAATATCTTTAATAAATGGACACTTGACTTTGTCTACTGGTAGGAGCAAAAAATGAAATATGATGAGTTAGAAAAACATCGGATCAAGGAGATGAAAAAGACCACTGTTAGAAGCAGATATACTAGGACGATAGGTCGGAATGCACGGATAAGACATCACGGCGATGGTCCTGATAGCCCTGTCCGTATTATCATCACTGATCAGAAAGCTGTTGGCTGGGGACTATCGTGGATGCCTGATGACAAAATGCCAAATCTGATCGGTCGCAAGATCAGTGATCTTTTTGATCCCAAAGTCGGCGTGATCGCAGAAGAAGCGCTACCAATTGATTTCGCTTTACATGATCTCGCAGGTGTGATCTTGGATATGCCGGTCTATAAGATGCTTGGTGAAAATGGAAATCCTGTTGTCCCGGTTTATGACGGCGCTATCTATATGGAAGACCTAACGTCTGATGAGTCGCCAAAAGGTGTTAATGCGGTCATCAAAACCTGTCTTGATGACTATAATATGGGCTACCGTGACTTTAAGGTCAAGATCGGCAGAGGATTTCAATGGATGGAATTACCAAAAGGAATTCAAAGGGATATTGATGTCGTCAGAGCTATACATTATAATTTCCCAAATTGCAGAATACTTGTTGATGCAAATGATGGTTATTCTTGCGATGATATGATAAGATTTATCGATGCAACCGCAGAATGTAATATTTTCTGGATAGAAGAGCCTTTTCGTGAAAATAGAGAAAATTTAATAAAATTAAAAGAGTTTTTATCTAAAAGAAGCTCAGAAACGCTTATCGCAGATGGCGAAGGCGGATGGAATATAGACTTTTTGATTGAGCTTGGTAAAGACAAGCTGATTGACGTGCTTCAAATGGACATAGCAGGATACGGATTTACCAATTGGCGAAAGATAATGCCTGAGCTTATCTCCGCAGGTATCCTTGCTTCTCCACATACATGGGGAGACCCTTTGAAAGTGATTTATACCGCTCATCTGTCAGCCGGATCTGGCAATATTCCTATTATTGAAGGAATACCTTCGGTAACTTATGATGCTGATCTGATGCTCTATAAACTGGAAGATGGGAAATTATACATCCCCGAAAATTCCTCAGGCTTTGGTATGAGAATAAAAGAGTCATTATTGGAGGATTAATATGACATCAAGAGAGAGGTTCCTCGCAACTATGCGTTATCAACCGGTTGACCGAGTGCCTTTTCATGGTGCAGGTGGCTGGCCCGAAACCATAGACCGATGGAAAAAAGAAGGTTTTGACCCGAACAAACATTACTTTAGCACTGATAGATGGGATTGGTTCGGCGGTTGGTTCTTCCCTAACCCGCCTTTTGAGAGGAAAGTTGTTGAAGAGGATGAAAACACTATATCTTACATCAACCACGAAGGTATATTAATGCGTGAATTGAAGAACTATCCTCACTCATCTATGCCGAAGTTTGTCAGATTTCCCGTTGAGACCCGAGAAGATTTCAGAAAATTTTGGAAGGAGCGAATGCAACCGAATATGGAAGCAAGGATTGGGCAAAATTGGAAGGAAAGGCTCTCTGCGTATAGAGACCGTGATTTTCCATTGATCATTATCTCAGACCGATGGGGAGGCTTTTTCGGTCCCTTGCGAAATATGACAGGTGTTGAGAGACTATGCTTACTTTTTTATGATGATCCTGCTTTTGTTGAAGAGATGATGGATGCCAATGCGGACTTCATTATCGCTATGATGGACAAGATTTTGGACTGCACAGATATAGATGTCTATGGATTCTGGGAGGATATGGCTTTTAAAAGTGGACCATTAATAGGACCTGAACTAGCCAGAAAGTTTATGCTGCCAAGATACCGAAGAGTAGTAGATTTCTTAAAAAGCAGGGGTGTCGAATTTATCACGCTTGATAGTGATGGCGATATATCAAAGCTTATTCCAATATGGCTTGATGCAGGAATTAATATCCTATATCCATTTGAAGTCCAAGCTGGAATGGATGTTGTAAAAGTTCGTAAGGAATACGGTCGTGATCTACGTATGTGGGGCGGAGTTGACAAAAGGGCATTGGCTTGGGGACCTAAGGCTATTGATAAAGAATTGATGAGAGTTGCTCCCCTTGTTCGTGACGGTGGTTATATTCCATATCCAGATCATAGCTTACCGCCTGATGTGTCATTTGCAAATTATTGTTATTATATGGAAAAGGTTCAATCTATACTTTAAGATTTTATGAATTCAAAACGCATTTGGAAAGTAGTTTCTGCCTCTGTAAATGGCATAGTCCACGAAAAGTCAGGGCAAATCTGTCAGGATTCGCATAGTTGGAAAGTCATCGGTAAGAAGACACTGATCGCAGGTGTTGCAGATGGTGCAGGTTCTGCCTTGTTTAGTGACGAAGGCTCTAAATTGGCTGTTCAGATAGCGATCAAAAGGTTAAGCAAGTTAATAGAAAAACCAAAATTTGATGATGACTCATATCTACGTAATATCATGGTTGATTCACTGAGATCAGCGAAGATGGCTATTGAGGATAAAGCACGATCAGAGAATAAATCTATAAGAGATTTTGCGACTACCCTGATTCTATTGATTGCAACTGATGAGTTTGTCTCCGCGGTTCAAATAGGCGATGGCGCAGTCATTATAATGGAAAATAATATCATTACGACGCTTACAAAGCCAAGTTATAGGGAATACATCAACGAAACCGAGTTCCTTACATCATTTTCCGATTTTGACGACCTGAAAATAGAGATCAAGCGATGTAAAATAAAGGATTTAGCGATTATATCTGACGGGCTTCAAATGATCGCATTAAATTTGCCAGATTACACACCTTTTAGGGGGTTTTTTCTGCCTTTGTTTGATTTTTTGAAAAAAGCAGAAGACGAAAAAAAGGCAAGTAAGCAGTTAGAAGACTTTCTTCGGTCTCCTCGTGTCACTGAACGGACTGACGATGATTTGACTCTACTTTTGGCTACAATAACTTGATCTAAGCCTTGTCCAGAAAATTTTTGACTGTAATATGGGCAATGAATCTTTTTCTCTCCGAGATTGTATCTCTGAGATTATAATTTATGGTCTTACTAGTGATGGGTTTTTATAAGAAAATAGCGGAGATAACTATCAGCAATATAAAAGGAGCAAGTCCCAAACCGAGCCCTCCAGCCCCTTGAACTGCTTGTCCAAACCCTTTTCCTAATATGCCCATATCATAAGCACCAACAGCGATCCAATTGCCAACGATCAAAGCCAATACTCCGCTTGCAATTATGAGTATATTTGCCCACATATGAGCTTTTGAACGGTCATTTTCGTCCATAATGTCAGTATATAAAAGACCTAGACGTTTGACGACGGGATACAAAACAGGAAGCAATATAGGACCTAGAACTCCCGAAGCCAAAAAATTGTTCAATGTTATGATGTTTGCCAAGACAGAGAAAGGGACCATTCCAAGAGTGTGGACTCCCCATCCAATAATGACGCCACAGACGACACTCGCAGTTAAAATTATCAGGAAATAGCTTATTGAAAGGAATTTCAATACAAGGAAGGTTGATACGAAACTAGCCAAAAATATCAAAATATGTCTGACTATTGAGACATTGCCAGACATTATAAGAGTATAAAATAGATCGACAAAAAGCCCTGCTATTATCGATATGAGTATCAGTCTGATCAAAGTAAGATGAGATTTAGCAGTCAATTCCCCTTTACAAAGGGCTAGTGATATTCTATAAGGGATATAACCATAAAGAAAGTTGCCGATAAAGCCGAAAATTGTCCCAAGTCCGAAGGTGCCGAAAGCATCTGCAATGGTATTTCCAATTGCAGACCCCCAAGCAGCTGCTGGACCAAACATCAATGAGCAGATTATTGGTATGACGTTTGCTGGTCTGACCTCGGTAAAGCCCGGCACAAGCGGAATTCCTACCTTGAAAGGTATCAGTATAGCAGCATATAAAGCAGCTGTTACAGCAGTAAGAACGATCATCCTTGTGTTTTTCCACATAGTTATAAGTTCTTTCATATCGTCCCCCTGTCCATTAATGATAATGTTTTATTTTATAGCCCCGCGTAAAGTAAGAAATGCAATAACCTTTGCTTTTGTGCTATCATCAAGTTGAGCATCTACATCGACAAAAATACCGTTATATTTATTTGCTAGATATTTCGCAAGCATCGTCTTTTGACAAAAAGACTGTGCAAAGAAGACCACTGGTATCCCTTCATCGACAAACATCTCTATTTCCATATTATCTGGTGCTTTGTTTTCCATACATCTTGCCCAACCGTATATATGAGTGGTGTTTGGAAAAATGTCAAGAATAGCGAAATCCCTTGGTGGAACGCCCCAAAATCCTGCGGTAGGTTTGCATGGCTTTAAGTCTTTATCAACTTCCATAATATCGCTATTGACAATTCTGTTCATCTTTTCTCTTAGTGGTAAATCTGATATTGATATTGGGTTACCTTGCGGTTTGGAATTCATATTTCGTGTAGTTATTATTTCTGTGTCACGAAGTAATTCGCGAAGTGCTTCTGCGATAAATCTCATTCCATCGCATTTTCCTTCGCCTACATCTGCTAGTATTACATCTGGCTTAATCACAAGTGCATTTACAAATACGGTCTTCAAAGTGGCACAATAGATCTTCGGAGCAAATTTCTCTATTGCATCGAAGTAATCTATTCCATTTATAGGCATATCAAGGTCAATGAACTCATAGCCAGTATTTTTGTAACGGTCAATGAGCCTTTGATCTGGAACTCCAGCTATACCTACCTTTTTCAACCGAATTCACCCTTAAAGTAAGGGCGAATTGAAATCGCCCTTAATGTTATTCTATGCAAACAGTGTTTTTAACTAGGATTTATGCAGATGTTAAATTCCAGAGATGTTAAGAAATGTATTTCCGTCTGATCTTCCATTTCAACCAATTTTACAATCTTCTCTTTGGTCTTGCGGGCATTCCGGTCTTTGCGGACTCATAGATGGCATCCATCAGTTCACTATGGATGATGCCGTTTATAACATTTGTGCGAGGTTCTGCCTTTCCTAGAATGGCATTGATGAAGTTGTGATCAGACGGACCAGCAGACATTTCAGGTGTAATTGGTGGATTTTCTACAAATTTTCCGCCTTCAAACACTCTGATCCATCCGCCGCCCCAGCCATCTATCTCAACACGACCATTATCAAAGATAAACGCCATATGTGATCCACCAGGACTTGGGCAATTTCCGCTTATAACTATGCTTGCCATCACGCCATTCTGAAATCTTATATTGGTTGAAGAGTTGATGTCAACAGGTGATCCACAATTGTCGATAAAGGAAAATACTTCTGCAACAGGTGACTCCACAGACCAACAAAGGCTGTTAAGCAAATGTGCTCCGCTATCATAAGCTTGACCGCCGCCAGATAGTTCTGGTTTTTGCCGCCATGTCCCCGTAGTAGCTTTGAGCCAGTTCTGTGTTATATAGCCGACTACTAATTCCAGTTTACCAAAACCTTTATTACGAATCTGTTCTCTGAGATAATAAAAGTTTGGTGAACACGGCGTATTATATCCGATTACAAACACCTTACCTGTCTCTTTGACCTTATCTGCCAGTATGTAAGCCTGTTCTGATGATGTCACCATAGGCTTTTCCATAAACACATGACATCCTGCATCAAGTGCCATCATACCTTGTTCAAAGTGTAGTGTATGGGGGGTAGATATGAGCACTGCATCAGGTTTGATCTCTGAAAGCATCTTTTGTATGTTATCATAGGCAATTGGCTTTGGGTCTGAATCTGCAAAAATTCTATCTATATAATTTTGTGCGATCTGAGTATTTACATCGCAGGCAGATACTATCTGGACGTCGGGATGCCTTTTTAAGCTGTTAGCATGTCCAGAAGAGTTGCCTCCACAACCGATCATGGCGAGACGGATTTTAGACATATTTTGCTCCTTATGTGAAACGTAAAAAATATATCCCTTGTATCTCAGAACTGTATTAATGATAACATAGAACTGTATTAATGATAACATATTATCAAATTTTAAGCAATTTTATTTTTACTGCTAGGTCAAAACCTGAAATTGACAATGTAGAAAAATATTGATATACTAACGAATACAGAGATTTTCTGTGTGATATGGTGTTTGAGTCATAAATATTTAAAAATATAACGGAGCGGATCAATGTTCAACTATCTGTCGTGGTTAAGTATTATTTTTTCTCGCAATGAATCATTAACAGATAAACCAGATTCTCAGCAATTGAGATTCACATGGAAAGTACGTATAGCTATTCTTGCGATATTTTTCTTCTCTGGCGCAGTTGGATTGGTATATGAGATCGTATGGAATCGTATGTTGACAATTGTTTTCGGGTCAACCGTTTTTGCGGTAACAACTGTTCTGACCGCTTTTATGGCAGGAATGGCTCTTGGAAGCTTTTATATTGGAAGATATGCGGACAAACATCCAAACCCGCTTAAAGTATATGCCTATCTTGAAATTGGGATAGGTATTTACGCTGTAATATTGCCTTTGATACTTGCTGGAACGAATTTCATATACATCTTTCTTTACCGTAACTTGGGAGGAAATTTCTATATTTTATCAATTTTTAGGTTTATCCTGTGTTTTATGGTTTTATTAGTTCCCACAACATTTATGGGCGGGACACTTCCAGTGATGACCAGAGCGATAACTGGTAGAATCGATAGGCTGGGATGGACCGTTGGTTCGCTTTATGCTTTAAACACTTTTGGGGCAGTCATTGGGTGCTTTTTGGCAGGATTTGTATTGATAAAGGTTATGGGAATAACCATAACTACTATCGTATCTGCTTTGATCAATATAATTATTGCGATAGTTGTTCTTTTGTTCTTTGTGAAAAAAGAAATTGTCTTTCCAGATGAAAATAATTACAAAATTGATAGAAAACAGAACGAAAATATCTCAATTGACCTGCCAGAAAATGTCGGTAAGATCGCACTTCTGGTGTTTGGTGTATCTGGATTTTGTGCATTGGCTTATGAGGTGTTATGGACTAGGATTTTGGTATTATTTCTTGGTTCAACTGCCTATGCGTTTGCCACGATGTTATCAACTTTTCTCTTTGGAATAGCAATCGGTAGCATCTTAATCGCGAAGATCACTGATAAGAGGAAAGATTTATTGGCTATGCTTGGAATTATTCAGATAATTATAGCCTTATCAGCGATCTTACTTGTCCCAACATATGGAAAGTTATACGATATAGGGTTGAAATTCAAAGGGACAGGATGGTGGACCTTCTTTATTAGTAGATATTCATTGTCATCCCTTGTTATGCTTATTCCAACAGTTTTTATGGGCGCTACTTTTCCAGTTGCAAGCAAGATATATGCTAATAGTATGGCAAATCTGGGCAAAAGTATTGGCAAGATTTATTCCATCAATACACTTGGAAGCATATTTGGCTCTTTCTTCGCGGGATTTGTCTTTATTCCATTGATCGGCGTTCAAAAAAGTATTTTGGTTATGGCTTGCCTAAATATTGTCAACGGAATATCAGTATTTATACCAAACTTGATGTATTGGAAATCAAAGAATAATTCCAAGAAAATTATTGGTCATTATGCTTACATCGCCGTTGCTATTATCTCTATCACTGTTTTTATTTTTGTTGTAGATACAAGTCAACCTTTGACAAAGTTTACAGCTGTATTCAAGGGTTCTGGTGCGAATAATAAACTTTTGTTTTACAAAGAAGAAGTAGACACGTCAGTAACGGTCGTAGAAGATACAGAAGGAGTGAGGAGAATATTTGTAGATACAAATCAAGCAGCAGAAGATTCAAGATGGGACCTGCCGTCTCATAACATCATAGGTCATCTTCCAATACTTCTGCATCCAGACCCCAAAAATGCCCTAGTTATCGGGTTTGGTATGGGAGTTACATCTTATGCAATAACTAGACATGGAGTTAATGTTGATGCAGTTGAAATCTCCCCTGGTGTTGTATCAGCGAATGGTTTTTTTACAAAAATAAATCATGATATCCTTAAAGAACCGTTGTTGAACTTAGTCATCGATGACGGGAGGAATTATAGCTTAACCACTGATAAAAAATATGATATGATCTCAACTGGTATAATACACCCACTTGTTAGCACAAACAGTGCAGGATTTTATACAAAGGATTTCTATGAACTGTGCAAAAAGAGGATGACAGAAAATGGAATAATGTGTCAATGGGTGCCACTCCATCGCTTACCAGAAGAGCATTTCAAGACCATCATAAGGACATTTAAGGCTTCTTTTCCTCATACGACTTTATGGTATAAATGGACGCCGGATTTCATCATCCTTATTGGCACTACCCAAGAGTTGAGCATAGACTTGCAAGACTTCAGCAAAAGGATAGAAAATCCTGCTGTCAAAGCTGATCTTGAAACAGTTAATATGGATGATCCTTTTGTCTTACTTGACTCGTTTATGATGGACGAAAGGACAATCGACGCATATGTTGGAAATGGAAGAATCCATACCGATAATAAACCGATGATTGAATTTTTCGGACCCCAGATGTCTAATACCTCATACCAAAATCTTGATGGAATGAGAAATTTTAGGACGACAATTTTGCCTTATCTAACTAATGTGGGAAAAACGTCCCAAGAGTTTGATGTTTTAAAAAGGAGAATACAACAAAACTTTGATGGGACGCAGTATGCAATACAAGGGCATTTATATTATATAAAAGGGGAATATGAAAACGCACTAAAGAAACTATTGGCGGGGGCTTATATTAACCCCAATGATAATAATATAAGATGGTTTATAGCTCACATTGAGAAACATATGGGCATGAGTGAGCAAGAGCTTTTGGATAGGGTAAAAGCTAATAGCAAAGATGTTGATGCACTTATCAAACTTGGAACAGTTTATCAAAATCAAGGTCAAATAGATAAAGCTATTGAGCAGTTTAAAAGGGCGATAGAGATTGACCCAAATTCTATGCTCGCACATAGTAACCTTGCGTATATATATGAATCGCAAGGTAAATTAGATGAAGCAATTGCAGAATTCAAGGAACTTTTGCGAATTAAACCGGATTTTCCGCAAATATATGTTGCATTAGGATTACTTTATGATTCTCAAGGCAAAATTGATGATGCGATAGCGGAGATGAAAAAGGCAATACAGCTAGACCCAAAAACCACAGTAGCATATATCAATTTGGGAGTTTTATACCGCAAAAAAGGTATGTTAGACGATGCTATTGGACAATTCAAGAAACTATTAGAGATGCAACCAGATACCGCAGTCTATCATGGAGTATTGGGCGATCTATATAGAGAAAAGGGCGATTTTGATAAGGCGGAAACTGAATTCAACATTGCTCTGAGACTTGACCCATCTATGGGAAGGGAACCTAATTTTGTCGCATCTATTGCTCTTGTTTATTATGGAAAAGGCATGTTTGATGAGGCGGAAAAAGAGATGAATAAGGCGATCAATCTCGATCCAAATAACGAGATGTATAGATCACTTCTTGCCGAAATACGCAAAAGAAAAAGCAAGTAATTCTTTATTAAAGAAGGTGAAAATATGAGCGATGATATTGGACCTATTCTTAGAGAATGGGACGACGATCCAAATGCCAAAAAAATAAGAAAGATAATAGGTCAAGACGGAAAAGAAAAAATCCAAATACGGGTTGACTTTGGCATATTGCAAATGGAGTGTGATGGGCGACCAGATGGGAAAAGACCTTATGGAAAAGAGTCCCTACTTGAACATTATCTAACATTATTAGATAAATACAAAGAAGAGTATGGGACAGATAAAGGATTCAAACTTGATAGTCACGATTGCGAAAGGTTAAGAGATGAGGCATTGCAGTATTACCACAGATATATCAGTCTCTTCGAAGTAGAAGATTACGTCCGAGCGGAGAGAGATACTGCCCGTAATCTTCGTGCATTTGATCTGATGAAAAGATATGCTGAAAGGCAAGATGATGCACTGTCACAGGAAAAATATAGACCATATGTTATTATGATGAATTCTAGGGCAAAGGCATTTATATGTGTTGATAATGGCAACTTTATCGGTGCAATCAATGTGATAGAAAATGCGATAGAAAGAATTATTGCGTTCTATCGTGATAACGAGTTTGATGAGTTTGAAATATCGCAAAGTCAAGAGTTAGCTATATTAAGGGCAACTATGAAAGAGATACGTAACAAATGGGAGGGTTAAAAATGCCATTCTGTCCAAAATGCAGAGCTGAATATATAGAAGGTGTTGAGGAATGTCCGGATTGCCAAGTTTTGCTTGTTGATGAGCTTCCCCCAAAAGAGGAGAGCGAATATGTTGAAATGGTAGAGCTTGAAAAAGTTCCCGATGAAGTATCTGGCGTTATGATGAAAGGTATACTTGTCAATAACGGAATTGATGCTGTGTTAAAAGCAGCTAAGATACCTTGGTATGATGGAATTGCAAGCACATGGTCAACATATTATTGGGGAATTTTACTAGTTCCAGAAGACCAACTTGAAAGAAGCAGAAAGATATTAGATGAGTATCTAAAATCATTAGAAACCGACGAGAACAGCGAGGAAGAGAACAGCAAAAGTGAAAAATAAAAGTTTTATACGATATAAATTAATTAAACGCAGTTTTTTAATTTTTTACAGACTTGTTTTTTATTAAATAGGAGGAAGAAATTGTCACAGATACAACGTTGGACAAAGTTTGAGCTTAATTTGACTAGCGATACGGTATACGACAATCCCGTTCAAGAGGTCAATCTTTCGGCGATATTTAAGTCTCCAAGCGGAAAAGAATATCACACTTTCGGCTTCTGGAATGGCGATAAAAATTGGGTTATTCGTTTCTCCCCTTTTGAAATTGGTAAATGGACATATGTGACCAAATGCTCAAATGAAACTGATCGGGAATTAAACAATCAAAAAGGTGAATTCCACTGTATAGAGTATTTTGGCGAAAATCCATTATATAAACACGGTGCAATACGAGTATCAGATAATAGACGTTATTTGATTTATAGTGATGGAACGCCTTTCTTTTGGTTAGGCGATACCGCATGGAATGGAGCCCTTTTGTCCCAAGATGATGCTTGGGAGGTCTATCTTGAAGATAGAGTTAATAAAGGTTTTACAGTAGTCCAATTTGTGACAACCCAATGGCGTGCTGCAACTGGTGATATTGATGGAAGAGTGCCATTTACAGGTAGGGAAAAAATAGAGATAAATCCAGAATTTTTCAAACGTATGGATAAACGTATAGAAAAGATGAATGATCTTGGCATAGTTGGTGCAGCGGTCATGCTCTGGGCTATCAATGCAGAAACAGACCCTGGGTTGTCTTTGCCTGATGATCAGGCAATTTTGCTTGCCAGATATATGCTTGCTAGATACTCAGCTTATCGCATTGTTTGGATCCTTGGAGGAGACGGAAATTATAGAGGCGAACGATCAGAAAGATGGAAAAAGATAGGTAGAGAGGTATTTAAAGGCTATTCAGATCAAATAGCAACGATGCATCCACAAGGTATGAATTGGGTTGCTGATGAATTTCGCTATGAGGACTGGTTTAGCTTCTATGGCTACCAAAGTGGTCATGGCGACGACGACAATACGTTAAGATGGCTTTGCGAAGGTCCCCCAAGCGTTGACTGGAAAAAAGAACCTCATCATCCAATAATAAATCTTGAACCAAACTATGAAGCACATCTTGCATATCAATCAAGAAAGCCTCACGATGCAAAAGCGGTCAGACGTGCTTGTTATTGGAGTCTTCTTGTCTCTCCTACTGCGGGATTAACCTATGGTGCCCATGGAATTTGGAGCTGGGAAACTGAACCAAAAGAACCGCTAAACCATAAAGGTTCTGGAATAGCTCAACCTTGGTACGAGGCTATTAAGTTTCCTGGGAGTCTAAATATGAAATATATGAAAGATTTCTTTATGTCTTTTGATTGGTGGAAGCTTTTCCCCGCCCCCGAATTATTATTAGAACAACCTGGTAAAGATGATCCACGTAAATTTGTCGCAGTTGCCAAAACTTCGGATGATGAAAATATTGTTGTCTATTTTACACAAGGAACTGAGATCAAATTGAATCTAAATATGATCAAGAAGCCTGCAAAAGCAAAATGGTTTAACCCACGAAATGGTGAATGGTCAGTTAAGTTTGAAGTTAATGAATCTCAGCAAGTTTTTCGTCCAATAGATGATGAAGATTGGGTATTGTTGATAAAAAATAAATAAAACTGATATAGATGAAATTTTAGGTAGTGATACTTCAATATGAAAAAGAAAATTTTCATAATAATAATGCTCTGCTTTATTGCTCTGATCGTTGGTGGATACTTTGTCCTCAGAAGTGATCTTGTATTGGACAAAGTCCGCTATATAGCTGTGTCCAAGATTCAGGATATAATCAAACGAGAAGTGTCAATAGGGAGCATATCAGGCGATCCTTTCCGAGGTATTACAATACATGATATCGCTATCGCAAAAAATGATGAGCTCGCAGGAGGAAATCTTGTCAGTGTTGAAGAAATAGGCGCGAAGTATTCTTTGCTCAAACTTCTTAAACTTAAATTTATTATAGATGATCTTAAAATAGTCAAACCGAAGATCTTCCTTGAAATTGATGAAAATGGAAAAATCAACCTTCCTGAATTCCCAAAACAAGAACCCAAAGAAAAGAAAGGCGAACCTCTTTTGAAATTCCTTTTATCAAAAGCAGAGATAAAATCCGCTGAGATCAATTTCATTGACAAAAGAGACTCAATCAATATGTCAATAAATGATCTGAATGTAGCGATAAACGGAGATTACATTGACAAAGCTTTATATAACGGCGAGATAAAATCAGATAAGGCAACCATAGATATTCAAAATGTTACAAAGCAGATATCTGATATTGGTATGAAATTCAGTATGGTTGATGATAAGATTAAACTGTCCGATCTGTGTTTAGTTATAGATCAGTCATATGTCAAGGGCTTTGGCGAGGTAATAAATGGAGATAAGCAAAAACTGGATATTAACATTGATTCTAAAATAGTGTTGGAGGATTTTAAGGAATTCGTTCCGCAACTTAAAAATGTTGCAGGTCAAATAAATTTGAATATCAAAGCGGAAGGAGAAATTCCAAACATATCTGGTTTATGCGAACTAAATTCCGATAGAATTCAAGTTAATGATCTCGTCATTGGCAAAGCCTCTGGTGAAGCGAAGTTTTCAACCAAAGATTTTGATCTAAAAGATATGACATTACAGATCGCTAATGGAAAAGCTAGTATCAGTGCAAAGGCGAATCTGACTGATGGAAATATCAGCAATTATCAAGGAAATATCAGTTTCGATCGGCTTGACACATCAAAAATTATAAGTGGCATAACTGAGAACGAATCATCTATATATGGTTATCTTAATGGTGAGATAAAGATCAGAGGAAAAAAACTCCGTCCAGACTCAATTGGAGCAAATGGTGAGATCAGTATCGTTGATGCTAGAGTAAAAATACCACAGGATAAGCCCAATTCTAAACCAGAATATAAAGATATTTCAATTGGCAATGTCAAAACAGTCTTGGGTATTAATGACTCACAAATAGCAATAGACGTCAATCACAATAAGATGAATATGGCAATAAAAGGCAGACTAAATGAGAATGCAAGCCTTAAATTATCAATGAATTTGAACGGTCTTGATCTAGCAGAAATAACGTCTATTGCGATGGGAGAACCGATGATAAATGGTCAAGGGCAAATATCCGCAGATGTGGAGATGAAAATAGTCAATCCTGCTTTTCTAAAAAGTATGGGACTGGAAGATAAAGGAGAACAAGGACAATTAGTCAAGGATATTAAAGACATAAAGGGAAATGTTAAAATTAATGTCCCAACTATTGATGTTTCACAAAAAATTGGAGAAGGTGAGCAGGCAAAATTCCATATCGGTTCTTTCAGTGGCGCTCTTGCTATAAACAATGAAAATATAAAAACAGATGATCTCACATTATCACTTGATGGTGCAAAATGCCTTATTCTTGCTGATATCAAAGCCGAAAAAACTCCAAAGATAAACGCGAGAGTGATACTTGACTCAATTATGATAGAAAAATATAAAAGCCTGATAGGCGAAAATATACCTTTAAACGGTGGACTGATAGAGGGCGAGATTAACATTTATGGCGATATATCAACATTAGATGGCAATGGCGAGATATTCATTCATTCTTTATCAATAGGTAACCGTGTTATAGACCCGATAGAGATTCCATTGTCAATTAAGTCAAACAGGTTGATTATCCCAGAACTGTTAATATCAAGCGATGGAGAGCAAATAAAGACAGTCTTTGAGTTTGATCCAAATGGCAACTATGACCTTCAAATAGATTCATCGCCGATCAGTATAGGAAAGATATATTCAAATCTTATGACTGTTAAAGGCGAGGAAGTTATGCAGGATGGTGATGAGAAAAAATATACAGCTACCCCTGATGGCAATTTGCAGATATTCATATCAGGAAAAGGAAATATCAACTCCCCATCGTTAAGTGGCAGAATAGACATTAATGATCTGAGCTATAACGGAGAGCAATTCGGAGATGGGGAATGTTTTATTGAAGTTGGTAATGATAAAGCCAATTTAGAGTTACGTCTGTTAGATCAGACGGTTATAACTAGTGTAGAAGCAGGCATAAAGAAACCTTTTCCTTTTTCGGCTAGTTTGAAATTAAAGGATATCAACGTAGAACCTGCTTTGAGAATTGCTAAGATCGGAGAGATGTTTGACCTTCATCTAACAGGCGATGTGACAGCTTATGGTGACGGTGAACATCCGTTAGACGTTACAATAGATGGGGCATTAGAAAACATAAAGTTTATTGCGGGGCAACATAGTTGGACTAATAAATCTCCCACAAATATTAAACTCAAAAACCGCAAACTCAGTATAGATTCTTTGCAGATGGATAGTGAAGATGGGAGTTTATTGGTAAATGTGTCCGCAGAGCTTTCCATTTCAAAAGGCAAACCCAAAATAGACATAAATACAATTGCGAGAATAAATGATTTCAACCTTTCAGTGGCATCGGATATTATGCAGTCTCCAAAACCGTTAAAAGGAAAAATTAATTGTGATATTTTGGCAGTTGGAGACATTACTTCCCCAAATATGCTGATAGATATTGACGGATCAGAAATAGACTATGAACAAATAAATATTGAAGGTTTTTCTTGTGAAATCACATACAAAGAGAACATGCTAGAAGTGCAGAAATTTCTTATGCAATTATTTGACGGAGAAGCAAATCTCACATTCTCTATGCCATTTGATCTAAGAGACAAAGATGCCCTTTTATCACAAAAATTGATGGATACAAATATACGTTTATCGCTGAACGCAAAGGATATGGATATAGGCTTTCTCCCAAAGTTTGCCCCAACAGTTGAATCCTCTCAAGGGAAAATTAATAACGTTAATATTGATGTTTCAGGTCGCATAAAACAGCCAAGGGTTAAAGGGTTGATAACTCTAAAAGATGGATTTATCAAGTTAGCATCGATTCCTGTCCCAATAGAGAAGATTGACGGACAGATTACTATACAAAACTCAAAGGTGGAACTCGGCGGAGATATGTATGAGCTTAGCGATTCAGAGTATGAAACTTCTCTTGAATTATCGTTGAAACTGGATAAAGGAGAATGTAATGTCAAAGGCAGTATAGATGTCCCAAGAGATTTTATTGATTATGCACTGAAACCAAAACCAGATATAACTCCGGCAGAGAATATTATATCAATCATAAAAAATCCTGATGAGAATATCAAGTATCCGATATTCAATTTTAATGTTAATGCAAAGGATATAAATCTGGACGCTTGGACAAAATCTGCTAACAGCATTGATCTGCCAATAGAAGGCAGTATATCCGCATTCGCTAACATAGGTGGCTATATATATAATCCAAATGGCGAAATAATTGTAACTCCGATCAATCTCAACATAAATGATTATGAGATAAGAAATTCAGGGTTTGGCAAGATTGCACTATCTGACAGGAAACTGAACATCAACGATTTCAAACTGCTTTTGAAGTCGCCAAGGGGACATAATATAGATGAGCAAGAAGGCACAATAAACATTTCAGGGAATGTGGACATATCTGAAAAAACACTTGATCTAACTTGTTTAGGAGAACGTTTGCACCCCGGAATAGCATCATTTGTGTTGAACAAGCAAAGTGCAGATGATAGGACAGAGAAAATTTCTATCAATCGTGGTGACATCGGATTTGACATCCATATAAAAGGTTACCTTGACGCTCCGAATATAGATATATCCGTAAATGGAAAGGATATTTCTATGCCCGTTGTAATGTCTGGAAAAGATTTATCCCAAGAAAAAGAAGCTAAAATTGACAAATTGTCATGTGAAATCTCTTATAACGATGGGATCGTTGATATAAAAACCGTTAATTTAAGCACTTTTGGTAATACGATGGACGTTAAAGGAAAAGTTCCCATTGATATATCATTTTTCCCGGCAAAAGTAATATTTCCTGACAAGGATATGGATATAAAACTTATAATGGACAATTTCAGTATGGAATTCTTAGATGAATTTGTTGACGTAGTTCAAGATTTTAATGGTAGTATAAAAGCAGATATTAGCCTGATGGGAAAAATCAATGATCCGAAGCTCATAGGAAGCCTGAATTTGCAGGATGCAAATTGTAACATCGTCGTAATCAGTCCTTTACAGGAGAGATCACAAAAAGCCCAAAAAAATACTTTGGATGTCAACAACATCAACCTTAAAATAACGATGGATGATAGTAAAATAACGATTGATGATGCATCATTTAAGATAGGTGACGGCTTTTATAAAGCTAATGGCAAGTTGGAAATGGGACAAAAACTTGAACCACAAATTTTTGAGATACTATTTAAGACAGAGCCAGCGACACTAAAACCTTTCATTGAATTGGCAGGAGAACAAGTTGCCTCTCAACTATCTGGTGATATAATGGTGCAAGGAAAACTGACAGGTGACTTTCGGGATTTTGTTGGAAAGCCAATTACAGATGTCCTAAAACAGATAACAGGAGAAGTTGATATAAAACCAGAAGGTATAAATATTATGATGTCAGGTCATAGGATAACTAATCCTAAACGTATATATGCCGATTTCAAAAAAGGACGTTTATATATGCCCTCTTTTGGTCTTACTGATATTACTACTGGGGTCGCAAGCGGTATAAACATTGGTGCAATGGGATTATGGGAGATCGGCGGAGATAAATCATTTAACTTGACTGCCTATGTTGATATGGGATTCTTGTCCGAATTCTTAGGCAAGCCCGATCTGATGCAAGGTCGATTTGGTCTGAAACTTGAAGCACGCGGAAACGAGATAAGATGTTTCTGGCCTCCAACTCAGAACGATCACAGTTTAAAGCTCGTCTTTGGGAATGCAACTATTGACGGGTTAGAGGGCTTGATCTCGTTCAAAAATCAAAACCTTAATATAGAAAAGCTTTGGATTGCATCAGGGAACAATTTTGTCAGTATATCAGGTATTATACCTGTTGATGGCAGACAGATGTCAGTCCAGTTTGATGCTAGACTTAATGATATGGGTATACTATCACTCGTCGACAAAAATATCGCTGAATCAGGCGGGACTGGGACAATAGGAGCGACAATAACTGGTGATATAAAAAAGATAATAGCCAATGAAGAGCCTGTCAACTTTATCGGATCATGCGTGTTTAATAATCTATCTGCCAATTTTGAGAGGGCTTATGTTGAGTTTAGCGATCTGAAAGTTGATTTAGATTTTGACTCAAGGTCTACTCCTTCAATAATATTTAGGGATGTCCGTGGAAAAATGAATGGCGGGGAATTTATCTTGGATACATCAAAAAAGCCTGGTATAGCGATTATTTGGGACAAGCAAAGAGGGTATAGAGTTGGGGAGTTTATGAATATAGCTCTTAATGTCAGGGACTGTATGATATATCAGCCTGATATGTATAGCATAATTTTTGATGCAGACCCAGTCCGATTCAGAGGTAATATGGATGCCCCTAAAATAACAGGAAACATAACAGTCAAAAAAGGACAATACGTTGAAACTATTCAAAGCCTCATACAAAACCTTCTATCGTCAAGGGAAATAGGCACAAAAGCATCTCTTGATTATCCGCTTGTGAAAAATCTAGAGCTTGATGTAGATGTTGTAAGGGGAACAATGAGGATGAACAATGGTCTAGTCGATGCAGAGGCAGAATTTACCGCGAGAGTTACCGGTTCGCCTGCTGACCCACGTGTGCGTGCTAATGGTCGTCTCACGGAAGGCTCATTTGAATATTTGAATAGGACATTTAAAATAACAAAAGGCGAATTCAGCAATGAATCAAGAATTGATCCAAAGTATGAGATTGTTGCGGAAACGGAACTAAGTCGCGATCAGATCGGAATAGATGCATCTCAAGGATCAAACTTAAAAATCCAGATGGAGGTAAAAGGTTCTTTGACCGAAAGGACAATAGATTTTAAGGTTTTAGGCGGAGGACCTGCCCTTCAACAATTGCCTGATTTAAGCCAAAATCAGATCGCTATACTGCTTGCTACTGGTAGCACGTCAGATCAGTTCTTATCAAGGACGATGTCAACCTCATCACAACTATTGATGGAACCAGCAAGGCTTTACGTTGAATCTTATGCAGAAAAGATGCTCAGACTAAAAGAGTTGAAACTTCAGGCTGATCCAAGAAACCCAAGAGAAGCGAGAATTATGGCAGTAAAGCCCATCATGGAACAAATATCAATGACGCTTGATGTCGGCTATGCTGGTCGGCAATGGTTTGGCTTACAACGTGAAGTAGGAAGGAATTTCGCAGTTGCGGGGAAGGTAAGTCAAGAAGGCGATTGGGGATTTGATCTTAAATTAAAGCAAGATTTTAAATGATAGAGTTATGATAAAGCATAAAAATATCCTTTGGTTTGTATTATACCTATTGTCTATTTGCCAATACTTGAAAGCACAAGACAATATTTCTGATATCAATTGGGAAAGGTTACAAGGTCTGCCTGTCATTGATATTCAATATAAATGTGATGGTGACTTTTCATTAGACAAGGTTAGTTCTGCAACCACATTCAAAATTGGCGCTAATTGTTCCCGCTCGTCTATCGCTAAGAGTATTGAAAACATATATTCAATCGGCGAATTTTCTGAAATAAGTGTTAACGTTCAAATCAAAGATGATGGTGTTATTGTCATCTTTAACCTTGTAAAACAGATAAAGGTCCGAAATATACAATTTGTTGGAAATAGAAGGCTTGCACGTGATGACATTTTAGAAGTCCTGAAATTAAGAGTTGGGCAAGAGTATAACGAGGCACTTGCACAATCAGATATAAACTCAATTAGAGAACTTTATAGATTTCACGGCTATTTTGGGACGGAAGTTGCTTATTCCTCCAAAATAAACGAGAGAGCAAAAGAAATTGATATAACATTTACGATAATAGAAGGCGGACAACCTATAATCACTGAGATAATTTTCTTAGGCACAAACGAAGCAGTGGTTGAGTCAAGGACGCTTCTAAGGGCAATGAAGGAAAATAGACTCGGTTGGACATACAAAGGACAGAAAGTCCTTGATTTAGACGCAAAGAATATCGAAGATATTTACAGACAAAGAGAATATCTGACTGCCAAGGTGAGGCGAGCTATCGCCTTATTCGATCCAAAAGCCATTGAAGAATATAGGGGAAAAGGAAAGCATTTTCTTGTGCAATCGGTTACGCCCGATGAAACAAAATATGGAACTGTCACAATTCTGATAGAAATCGAACAAGGTCAAAGGGTATATGTCAAATTTCAGGGAAATAAAAACATATCAGACAAAGAGCTTAAAAACTCCATCGCGCTTTTCAGAATGAGATCAGTTACCGAATCTATTGTAAGGAGAAGTAGAGAAGACATAGAGAAGCTTTATAAGTCTAGGGGATATTATCTAGTTGACGTTCGCTATAATATTATGAAAGATATTGTTTGGGACTTTGATATCGATAATGACCTGAGCGGTTGGCAGTCAAACGATCCAAATCAAATTTTAGAGGTATCAAAGGGTCTATTGAAAATCACAAATTCCAATGAAATAAGCTCATATATTGGCATTGATACTAAAATATATCAAAAAGCACAGGTAAGAATGAAGGTAATATCAGGAACAGACGAGGACAAAGAGATAAAAGCTACCGGAAAGCTTTATTGGATCACCAATGAGTCAAAAAAATGGAGCACAAAAAAAAGTCAGACTTTTAAGGTAAATGTTGACAACAAATTTCACGATTATGAAATTCCTACATACAAAAATAAAAACTGGTCGGACATCATCACGCAGTTAAGACTTGTCCCTGTTGATATCCCGAATGCTACTGTAACGATCGAGTGGATCAAAATAACGACAGAATTTATACCAGTGATATTTGATATCACTGAAAATAGACAAATGCGAATTACAAAGCAGATAGCACTTACCGCTCCGCCGGGCAGGAAACTTGAAATTGAAGAGGAACAAATAAGAAAGCAGATGCTTACACGCAAAAAAAGTATGTTTTCGTTTTGGCTATTAAAAAAATATTTTCCCAACGGTATACTTGATGAAGACGTATTTGAGGAAGATAAAAGGGCTATAATTGCTTTCTATAAAGATAATGGGTTTATAGACCCTAAGATCACTGAAACAAGAGAGACTGTCCCTGAAAGAGGGGAGATCAACATCACGATAACAATTGACGAAGGTGAAAGGATTTTTGTTAAAGAGTTAATTGTTGAGGGCAACCAAAACGATGTCATCAATATTGATGAGCTATTTTCAAAGCTTGAGATCATATCAAAATATAATCCTCAAAATGTCTCTAATGAGGGCTCAATCTTGCGATATAAATTAGACCCGCCTAAACCTTTTCGCGAGTATGATATAGTTGCCGATAGGTCTTATCTTAGTCTAAGATATGCAGATAAGGGCTATCTTGCTGAAATAGAGCCAAATTTAGATGATATTAGAAACGGCATTGTCAGATACAAAATAATACCCGGTAAACAGATCAAACTAGACGGAAATGTTGATATCATCGGCAATAAAAGAACCAAAACATATATAATATCAAGAGAGGTCTCAAAAACACTATTAGAAGATAAAATTTTTAGCTTTACCGAGATAGAAAAAACCGCACAGAATATACGTAACATTGGGTTATTCCAGTCTGTCAAAACCGATACCAGACCCATTGATCAAGATAATAACATATATAGATTAGTTATAGATGTCCAAGAGAGAAATTCAAAGACCGTAAACGTTCGAGCAGGTTATAACTCAGTTGAAGGATTTCAAGGCGGAATAGAGGCAAATGATATAAATCTATTCGGCACCGCACGCAGAATTATGGGAAGGGCTCAGATTGGAACACAAGGGACAAGGGCAGAGATAGAATATGCAGAACCAAAACTGTTTCCAAGATTACTAGGTCCCGGAGCTATTGGGGTGATAAATATCTATCCCGTATCCGAATATAAAGATTATAACGAAAGACGTAAAGGCGGGACAGTTGGTATCAGTTGGCAATTCTATCAAAATAACGCTTTTAAGTTGGATTATAGATACGATGTCCTTGATTATACGTTGAACAATAGAGAAAATACAACAAGAATAGGAAGAATTGAAGGGCTATATCAACGAGACGGTAGGGATAATTTGCTTAATCCTAAAAAAGGCACTTTTGAAAGCGTTTCGCTTGAATATGCAAACCCATTTATCGGCGGTATAGAGAGATTTACCAAGCTATCACTGAACGGTATGTTTTATTCAAGACCTTTTGGCAACGTTGTTTTAGCTTTGGGACTGCGAACAGGTTATGCTTGGAATTTAGGAGGTAAACGGACACTTGCACCAGAATTATTCAGAATGAGGGATTATCAAACCCCAAGGGGATATAACTGGGAGATTACGGATATTGGAAATGTTTTATTGAATACTAGTGCTGAGATGCGATTTAATATATATAAATGGCTTGGTTCTGCTATCTTTTTTGACTCTGGTAACATATATAATGGTATATCTGATTTTGAGATAAATGATATGAGATCATCAGTTGGAGTAGGTATTAGGATCATTACACCGATAGGTCCTATGAGATTAGATTATGGTTATCCGATAAAAGGCGATGGTAAAAGAAAGTATTTTCCAGATATAGCCTTCGGAAATCCTTTTTAGATGTTATATATTGGCTGAATGGATCAGTTTATAATTTGGAGGAAATAAGAAATGGCTAATGTAAAGATATTGTCCGTTGTGGATTATGTTGATCACCTTGAAATAATGAGAGATTTCATAAAAAAGTCAGGATTTGAGATAGAGATCACTGAAGATCGCGATAAGTTGCTTCCACAGAGTATAAGCAATTATGATGTATTTCTTGATTATACTCACGGAGGAAAGCTAACAGATGAACAGACAGAGAGCATTTTAAGGTTTGTATCAGAAGGCAAAGCTTTGGTCGGCGTCCATTCCGCAGCAGTTGACAAGCAATCTCCTAGATATACAAGATTACTTGGCGGAAAATACATCGGACATTCCGATGAAGCCCCATCAAAGGTCTATGTCATTGACCCTATACACCCGATAACGGAAGGCATAGGCGATTTTGAGATAATTGATGAGATATACAAACTGGAATACGAACCAAATTCTTTTCAAACATTGATCACAAGTCAAGTTGATGGAGTTGTTTATCCTGTCTGTTGGATCAAAGAATATGGAAGTGGAAAAGTGACATTTCTTTCACTTGGGCACGGACAGAAAGCCTTTGAAAATAGCAATTTTCAACAACTGGTTATCAGAATGATAAAATGGGCAGTTAGGTAAGAGTTATGAGATCAGACAAAAACTTATTAGATGCTATACATTTTGCCGTCACAATAGCATTATCGGCGGGATTTTTACTCTGTGGATATGAATTTATTCGCAGTTCTTCTTCATCTATTTATCTTGAAATATACGGAAAGGAAAAACTGCCTTATGCTATGCTTGGCGGTTCGATTTTCACAATAGTTTTTCTGTATGGTTATGGTTGGTTGATAACTTTCATTGGGGCGAGGAGAACACTTCTTGTAACATCTTTATTCTCCGCTTTGGTTATTGCTGGATGTTTTTTAGCGGTTAAGAGTGGAATTAGAATTTCTGCTTGGATGCTTTATTCCTTTCGTGAGGCATATATAGTCGTCGTAATTGAGCAATATTGGTCGCTCATAAACAGTGTCCTGAAAGAAGATCAGGCAAAGAAGTTTAATGGACCTATAACGGGCGTTGGTTCTTTGGGAGCGATCGCTGGTGGATTTGCTGTCGGTTATCTTGCGGGGAAGATACATACCGAAGGGCTTGTCTTATTGGCATCTGCATCGTTACTGCCATCAGCTTTATTCTCCGAAATTGCCTATCGATTGGGTGGAGAGCCTGCGCCATCTATTGAAGAAAAAGGGAAAAAGTCCCTCGCGATCAAGTTATTCAGAGACTCTTCATACCTTCGCAGAATTGCGCTCTTGATCTTTTTAACCCAAATAGTCTCAACAGTTCTTGATATTAGATTTTCTGGTCTGGTGCAGGATGCATTTCCCATTAAGGACGAAAGGACAGCTTTTTTTGGCTCTTTTTATGCGAAATTAAATTTCTCTGCTGGTATACTTCAATTTATTATCGCCCCAATTTTACTCAGTTTCGTCAGGTTTAAGCATATTCATCCTGCTATCCCAATTATACATTTGGTCTCTGCGACAGTCTTACTTGTCAAACCAAGTCTTTTTACAGGCGGACTTGCATATTTAGTCTTCAAGGCTTTTGATTACTCTATTTTCCGTGCAGGGAAAGAGATATTCTATATGCCACTGTCATTTGATAGCAGATATAGAGCAAAAGAAGTTATTGATGCCTTCGGATACAGGGCGTCAAAGGGCATATCTGCAGGATTGACCTCTCTCGCGACCGCCATTGCTAATTTCTTTGGTTACATATTATTGAGCGTTGTTTATCCAATTACTGCTATTGTCAGTGCTGTCCTTTGGCTTATCACAGTTACAGATGTGGTTCGTCAGCACGACAGAATAATTAAAGGTGAGCAATTGAAATGAAAATATTTCCTCTATGTTTTTTGATATTTTCCATTTTATTATTTTCTTCATATTTGTTTGCTGATGACCAAACTGGATCGGAATCTGCTTGTCAAGACCAAGTCGAAAGTATCAGGGCTATGGAAAAGGAAATAGCTGATCTTAAAGCGAAAATAAAAGAGCTTGAAGGGAAAATAGACCATTTGACTAGACTCTTAGAAACCTTCATTGGACAACAGAAAGATTCTAAACAAATTCCAAAGTTAGAAAAAGCGAACGTTCAAGCTACTGATGTAAATAAAACAGTGGACAAGCCCGAATACGTTTACGTGTCAAAATCTGGCAAAAAATACCATAAACAAGATTGTCGTTTTTTGGTTGGTGAGCCAAGACGAATGACAATTGAAGAAGCAAAAAAGAAAAAGTTTGAGCCGTGTAAATTTTGTTTCCCAGAGAGCAAAGACGACCAAAATAAAAAGGAAAATAATAAATAAATTATATGCAACCCCTTGCGTTTGCAAAGTAATATTATCAAATCAATTCTGAATTTACATCGGGATTGTTATTTCCAAGTAGAGTCCGCCCTCAACGCTGATATGCCTGCCTTCAATAGTGCTATAGCATAAGCGGGATTGTGAATTGCATTAACGTTCATCCCGGGATCGCTCATCACTAAGGCATAGTTTTTCTTTGCAGAACGATAGACATTTGAATTTTTATTTGGATATTTATCAAGCAGGTCTTTCAATTCATTAGCAAGAGGGATTATCTTCGCGTTCCATTCTGCCAATTCTTGTTGTATATTTTCATGGCATTTAAGACAATACTTTTCGTCAACGCGGGATGTGTGCCCTCCTTTTATAATTATCTTATCGTCATTCTTGTCCTCTTTTGACTCTTTTTTGTTCTCTTTTGATTCTTTTGATGACCAATGATGACATTCAACGCATTTTTTAGTCATTATTTCGCTATGTTTTGAAGGCATGTTTTTAACACCGAACCCGTCGGTGCCACTGAACATCTCTGTTTGAGAATGTTCGTGAACGATCCCAAGTCAGCCACAGTCAAATTTATGACACGATACGCATAGTTTATCAACAGGCATTATCAAATTATGCTTTATGCCTGTTCCATGTCTATGGCAAGATGCACACGACACAGCGTTTTTTGCATCTTTTACATCCAATGGCTTTATGGGAGCACCCCAAGCTGTTGTCTGAGCATAAGCGTTATAATCTGAAGAATGGCATTTCAAGCATCTTGAATCAGCTTTTGGCTCTTTTTGGATAGTCTCAAGTGCTTTAGCATGTTTGGAATGTTGCCATTCTTTGTATTGTATTGTATCTGCGTGGCATTCTGCACATTTGTCGCCAGATTTTGGATTTGTATCAGAACCAGCATATATAAAAACAGCAAATATCATTGATGCTAACGTAATAAGAGATATTGATGTTATAACAGATATTCTATTTTTCATAACTAATTCTTTATAGCTCCCCAGCAGGTTGTAAGTTTATCCTTTTTGTCAACTAGGGCTGATTTTTTTATTCCATCGTTCATCAGTTTATTGATCTGTGCCTCAGAAAGTGCTTCGTTATAAAGCGCGACCTCATCTATTTTGCCTTTTAACCAACCACCACCGACCCATGATCCTATGGTAATTATCGTCTCTGCTGTATCTGGTTTTAATGTATTTGCAGTTTGACCGTCAACAGTCCCATCTACATAACATATAAATATCTTTCTATCATAAGTTGCAGCGATATGATGCCATTTGCCATCAACGACATTACTTTTGGCGTTGAAAGACTGCCATACTTTGCCTGATGTAAATGAATAGTGTATCAATCCACTTCCTTCGTTGATAAAGAGTCCATAATTTCTTATAGGACCATCCGTATTTTGGGTCACAATGGTTTGCCAAGTGCCGGTAAATCCTGGGACATTTATCCATGCCATTAAAGAGAATTTTTCAACGGATAGGACAGGAGAATGTTTTATCTCCACATTGGAGTTTGCCCCTGAGAATTCAAGGGCTTTCCCAAATTTGCCGTCAACAACATTGGCGTTGTTGATCTTGCCATCATTTTTATTTCCAGAGGCATCAAGTGCAACATCTTTTTTCCCTTCGTCAAATAACCAAGCACCGACAAGCTCTGCCCTTGTGTTATTAACAAGGATGAAAACAAAGATTAAAAAGACAATAATTAGCAAGTTTTTCATACTTTCATCCCTCAACTATTCAAATAAATTAAATGATATTTCTAACTTCCTGATAATTATTATACTATAAATATACCTAATTCTAAAATCCCTCAAAAACTACAAAAGAGGGATTTTAGAATATATAACGATTTAACGATTAACGTTTTAGATCGCCCCAAGTAGTCGTAAGTTTTCCTTCCTTTTTAACAGCAGTGGTTGATAAACCTAAGTTCATAACATTTGCGATCTCCGCAGGTGTCAATGCATTATTAAAAAGAGCTACTTCATCGACAGTGCCTTTTAACCATCCGCCACCTACCCAAGAACCGATGGTAACAGGAACATCAGTTTTTGTATCAGGTTTTAAATTGTTGATAGCGGTTTCCCCATCATTTTTTCCATCGACATAGCAGATAAACTTAGCTTTATCATAGGTTGCAGCGATATGATGCCATTTGCCATCAACGATATTGGACTTGGCATTGAAGGACTGCCATGTTTTATTCGATGTAAACGAGTAGTGTATGAGTCCACTGCCTTCATTGATAAACAGACCATAATTTCTTATAGGTCCATCGGTATTCAAAGTGGCAATTGTTTGCCATGTTCCGGTAAATCCGGGCACATTTACCCAAGCCATCAAAGTAAATGTCTCTACTGATAAAGCCCCTGTGTTGACTATTTCAACATTTGCATTTGTGCCGTTGAATTGAAGGGCTTTGCCGTATTTGCCTGTGACCCATGTTGCATTATTGATCTTGCCATTGCTTTTGCCGGCACTGTCTTTGGCAGTAGTCCCTGAACCTTCATCAAACAACCATGCCCCGACAACACCTGCTTTTGTGTAAGATGCAATAAATAAACAAAGCAGTAACGCCAAAAAAATAGAAATTGATCTCATTGTATAACCTCCTAAATTGATTGTGATTAATCAAAAAACAAAACTAATAATAAAATAACATCATTTTTTGAAAAAATCAATGCAAAAATATCTGAGTTTCAGACATAAGTTCGGACATTTTCCCAAACAGTAGTGCTAAATAGCAAAAATGCACTTTTAATGGTTTTGCTATTGACAATCAAGATATTTTACTGTATCTATTAGACTGCAAAGTGGGATATTAAGTCAAAATTTTGATTATCCGAAGTCTATTGTGCAAAGAATATAATAAAATAGCATTAGTTTGAACTAGAGGAAATATAATTATGAACGAGCTTGTTAAATATTCACGAGAGTTACGAAACAAATTCCTTTTAGACAATTATCGTCCTTGCTATCATTTCGTTGTACCAGAAGGGATTGCAATGCCATTTGATCCGAATGGCTGTGTTTATTGGCAAGGTAAATATCATCTTTTTTATATATATCAGGATGCCAAATTTCCGCATGGTGGTCATTGCTGGGGGCATGTCTCAAGTCTTGATCTAGTCCATTGGAGACACCATCCGCCGGCTCTATTTCCGACCCCTGATAGTCCTGAAGTTGGGATATTCAGTGGCAACTGTTTCATCAATAAGAATGGTGAAGCTACAATGTTATATCACGGCGTTAATGCTGGAAATTGCATTGCAACAAGTTCAGATAAAAATTTAGATGTTTGGAAGAAATTGCCATCAAATCCAATTATTCCTAACCCGCCTGCTGGTTCTCCTTATGCTTCTTGGGACCCACACGGCTGGCTTGAAAATGATACTTATTACGCCATATTTGGAGGGACAAGACCAGCAATTTTTAAAGCTAAAGAGCTTGATAAATGGGAATATGTCGGCGACCTTTTTGCCCATGCAATACCGGGTGTTGATATAAATGAAGATGTTTCATGTCCTGACCTGTTCAAGCTAGGCGATAAATATGTGCTTGTGTGTATAAGCCACCGGCTTGGGTGTAGATATTATGTTGGCGATTGGAAAAACGAACAGTTTTATCCGGAATTCCATGAGAAAATGAGCTGGGCGGATAATGCATTTTTTGCTCCCGAAACTGTGGAAGACAATAAGGGACGACGTATATTATGGACATGGATATTTGACGGACTTAGCAACGAAACTCTTAGAGCAAGGGGCTGGTCAGGAACTATGAGTTTACCACGTATACTTTGGCTAGGTGAAGATAAGACATTAAGGATGTGTCCGCCAGAAGAGCTTGAAATGCTACGTTATAATTTCAGAAAATTGGAAAACTTTACGATCAAATCTAATTCTGAATTGAATATGAAAGAAGTTTCCGGTGATAGTCTTGAATTAAATGTAGAGATGCATACCGACAATGCAGAACAATTCGGAGTAAAAGTCTTTTGTTCCCCTAATGGTGATGAGCAGACATTAATTTTTTATGATTCGTCAGAAAGAAAGTTGAAGATAGATACAACTAGATCGGGATTAGGCGAGGGTCCAAAGTCAGTTGAAGGAGGACCGTTTGAATTAAAACCCGGTGAGTCATTAAAACTTCGTGTGTTTATAGATAGATCTGTCGTTGAAGCATTTGCTAACGAACGTCAAGCGGTAATGCGACGTGTTTATCCGACGCGTCAGGATAGTAAGGATGTGTTGTTATTCAGTCGTAATGGTGATACAAAAGTGAGATTTATAGAGGCTTGGGACATAGCTCCATCAAATCCTTATTAATAGAAAATATCATGTCTTATATCTCATAAAAAATTACATTCAAGGTGATGAATACTATCTAAACGCATAATTTCCAGTTATAATGTAGACAGAATGGATTATCCTAGCTATGGAAGAGATTGTTATCACATAACAAGCAGTCCGACGGAGAGTGTGCCTGTCGCTATATAGTAGGAGACAGGTTAAAGCGGATGGGATGTGATGGATAGAGGAAGGAGTTCAGTATGGAACATCGTTACGTCTAAAATGGAGGAACGATGAAAGTGAAGACTACTGGTTAAGCTATCATTCTAGTTGTTCGGAATTGCCTAAAATTTGAATTGCACTCGTCCAAACTTTAGTAAACAGTTGTTTGGCTTGGCATTACTTCAATTTCACCAATTCATCTATGTTATCACGGAGCTTTCGTATAGCATCCAGAATCCTATCGACATTTCCTCTTTCCATAAGGAAATCTTTTCCAAGAGCGATGACCTCTGACGTGTATATACGTTCTGCCTCTGGACAATGCACTTTGGTATAATCAATCTTGCTTCCATGCAATAAGCTTCTCTTTATATTTTGAAAAGCAGGATTCATATATATCGGATCGTTGTGTGCGGTGCCAGTATTGACGCCTTCTGCTGATAGTGCTTCTCTGAATTTATTACGATGGACTCCTCCCCATTTTGACGCGTCATATCTCAGAAGATAGAAATAATATCCGCGTTTTGTTATTCTTGGGTCTCTTTTGAGAGCTGATATTCCACCGATTTTCTCTAATTCTTGAGCGAAATACTCGCCATTTTGGTATCTTATCTCTGTCTGCTCTGCGTGACGCGATAGCTGAACGGATAATAACGCTCCTAGGAACTCCGACATTCTGAAATTTCCAGCAGGGACATAATGGACATATCTTTCTCCGCCTGGGATATTGCCATATCTTGAATAAGAATAGCAACTTACTGCAAGCTCATCTCTGCTATAAGTCATAGCGCCACCATCTCCACAGGTCAGATTTTTCCCCATCTGGAAACTAAAACCGCCAATATCTCCAATAGAACCGACTTTTTTACCTCTCCACTCAGTACCATGAGCCTCTGCGCAATCTTCGACTATGAATAGATTATGTTTTTTAGCTATCTCCGTAATTCTATCCATATCACAAGGATAACCGCCGTAGTGAACAGTTTCAATTACCCTTGTCCTATCAGTTATAGCAGATTCAACTGCATCAGGTGACATCTGATAGGTTTCGGGATCAACATCAACAAAAACAGGAACACCGCCAGCAAGGACAATAGCAGATGCAGAAGCAACAAAACTGACAGCAGTGACAATCACTTCGTCGCCCGGCTCAATATCACAAGACCTGAAAGCAAGTTCGAGCGATGCAGTGCCAGAATTAACACAAGTGGCATATTTCGTGCCTATGTATTGTGCAAACTCCTTTTCGAACTTGGCAACTTTGCTGTCTTGACTCCACATACAACACCAGTTTCCGCTTTCAAGAGTCTCAATTAATGCCTGCTTATCTCGTTCATCAAAAATTGGCCATCTTGTAGGTATCCAATCCTTAATTGCAGGGGGCCCGCCGTTTATAGCTAATTTTGCCATATTTCTCTCCTTTCACTTTTCATTTGCAAAATCATTGATCGCTTTGACAATCTGTGGATAGCTTTTTTTCCAAGTATTAGGGGGCATATTTTCTGATATTTGAATTTGTAATCGCCCCGTATGCCCGCCTTGTCTTAAAATCTCCATCGTTGTATTATAAATCACTTCTGGTCTTTGTAAATGAACAGATGATGGATAATTAATGCAAATCCGCATATCTTTCCACATATTTATCGCATCCGCTACGCTTGTATCATTATCAGGAGGTGGAGACATAGAGTCAAGCATTTTAATTGGTGATTCGCCAAATGCCTTCCAAAGAGGTTTTAAGTCCCCATCAGCGTGAACAGAAAGAGGAACGTCAAGACCATTTTCTGCTAACATATCAGCAAACTCCTGATAAGACTTCAAACAATACTTTCGGAAATAGGATTCTCCGATGATCGGAGCAGTGATATTGTCTGGAAAATTGTAATATGGGATCGGCAATTCTTTTGCAACTTCACAAGCGATAAGGAATACGTCTCTTTGAATCCTGAACATCTCATTGAAGACATCTTCCATCAGATCAGGATAATCTACAAGATGAATTGCTAAATCCTCTATACTTACCCATTGAATCCATAATTGTTGAAAAGGAGTCCTTCCAAGAGACGTATGAGGCAGACCATCATCGCCAAGCCTTCTATACGAATTTATCCATGAACTAGTATCTTTATAAACTGAAATGTCACGCAAATAGCTAATAAATATCTCATAATCTTTTGGTTCTTGAATAAAATGCCTTCTGCTTGCGGATGCGATTGCAGCGTATAGCCTTTCGTCAATTAATGTCCCTTTGGGAGTGTGTAATTTTTGACGTAAACCTCTGCGACCATCAATTTCAAACTCTTCGCTTTCATATTTGCAATTGGGATGATGAAATCCATAAACTCCAACCCATTCAAGTAAGCCTATATTATTTCTGCCAACGACAGACCAAACTTCTTCGTTTGAAACGCCAGCAATCCCAGAATATTGCACGAACGGGACACGGTCATGCTCTTTTCCCTGAATTAGGGCTAACATTCGCTCTCGCATAGTCATTTCAGCCATATCTTGCTCCTAAATGTATAAAACTGAAACCAGAAGTCTAAAAACCATTTATATTCTATAATAAAATATCATTGATTTGCAATATAAACTTTTGGTAAAATGATCTCAAAAACAAAGCAAGGTAATAAAAGGAGATAATTGGACATGACAGAAGCAATGGTATCTATGGATAATTGCGGATTTGAAACCGCTATTGAAGCAGATTCGACCAATGATGGCAACATAAAAATTGTCATAAATAGCAAATGCAGAAGTATACAAAAAATGGCTCAAGAAATAGGCAAAATTGACCCCTATGAAATAGTCGGCAAGCCGATCGTAGAATGCCCTATATATCAAATTGCAAGTAAAAATCTGAGACATACTGCGTGTATTGTGCCTTCCGCTATTGTTAGAGTTATTGAAGTTGAAGCAGGAATGGCATTACCAGGAAATTCATCTATTTCAATTAAAAAAGAATAGTCAATGGAAGTGAGTTAATATGATATGGCGAATATTTTATAACACAATTTTTATCAACTTATTGTATGTCCTATATAGAATATATGCTTTGTTCAACGCAAAAGCCCGTGATGGCATAAATGGTAGAAAAGGGCTTTTTGATAAGATCAAAAACCAGATACCATTTGGATTGACAGATGCCCGAAAAAAGCTTCCAGTGGTGTGGTTTCATTGCGCGTCAGTAGGCGAATTTGAGCAGGCGAGACCTATAATAAACGCTATAAAAAATAAATATCGTATTGCGGTAACATTCTTCTCTCCGTCTGGATACAATTGGGCATCAAAACAACCTTATGCTGACCTGATCTGTTATCTCCCTTTTGATACCCCAAGAAATGCTAGAAAGATGTTTGATCTGATTAATCCCATTATGCTTATCTTTGTGAAATTTGATGTCTGGGCAAATTTCGTATGGACAGCTAAAAAGCGAGGAATTCCAGTGATCCTTGTGGATGCAACCTTGCATAAAGAATCAAAACGTCTATCGCCCTTTATCCGTTCGTTTATGAGGTCTATCCATAGGGATATTGACTTACATTGTGCAATATCTGATGCAGATGCAGAAAGGCTGAAACTTCTCTGTGATAACATTGAAAGAATTGAAGTCACTGGTGATACAAGGTTTGATCAGGTAATAGCTAGAAGAAATTCCGCAAGCAAGAAATTGGAAGGGCTATTGCCGAAGTTTGATCTCCCTGTTATAATAGCAGGAAGCACTTACATCGAAGACGAGGCAGTTATAATAGAAGCTTACAAAAAGGTCCTTGCTGATTGGGGAAAGGCACAGCTGATTATTGTCCCACATGAACCTGAGCCGGAGAGACTAAAAGAGATAGCAAAAAATTTATCTGATAATGGTCTAGACTATATATTACTAGCTGATCTTGAAAAGGGTGCACACTTTGCAGATCAGGTAATAATAATTGACCGCGTCGGATTTTTAGCTGAACTTTATATGTTAGGTGATATAGCATTTGTGGGCGGGAGTTTTCACGGAAGCGTCCACAATGTTATGGAGCCCGCAATAATGGGAAAACCTGTCCTATTTGGGCATACAATTCAGAATTCATTAGAGGCATTTATGCTTATGGATCGTAAGGCTGGCATAATGGTCAAAAACTCCGGCGAAATGGCGAGGGAGCTTATAAGATTGCTTAATAATAGGGAGCTTATGTCAAAAATCGGGCGGACAGCACAAACTATGATCGAAGAGAATGCAGGGGCTACCGAAAAGATAATAAAACATCTCGCGCTTGACTTTGGATTAAGCCTTTAAGAAAATAAATGACGGAAATATGAAAAATGGATGAGAATAAACACAAAAACATAAAAATCGCGGAAATTCAAAAGAGAGGAAATCATAAGATTCTTATTTCCCTGAGCTTTCTATCTCTTCTGCGGTTATACAGCTTTAAGCTTTTGTAAGAAAGGAGAAAAAATGCCAAGTAAAAAGATCGTTTGTCTCGGCAGTGGAAGTGGATATTTCGCACGCACGCTTTGCGATATAGTTTTAGCAAAAGGTCTATCAGAAAGTGAGATAACACTTTATGACATAGACTTAGAAAAATCAGAGATAATGGCTGAGCACGGCAGAAGACTTGCGAGTGAAAGCGGAACAGGGATGAAAGTCCGTTCATGTAAGACATTAGAAGACGCAATAGATGGTGCTGATTTTGCTGTATCAGCTATCGGAGGAGCAGGAGAGTCAACAGGAAGAGTCTATGGGACACATGCACATATAAACGATATACTTATTCCAGCCAAATATGGTATATATCAGGTCGTTGGTGATACGGGCGGTCCTGCTGGAATGATGATGGCTTTAAGAAGTATCCCCATTTATATAAATATCTGCCGAGAGATGGAAAAGCGTTGTCCTAATGTTATATTCCTAAATCATTCAAACCCTATGGCTGTGCTTTGCAGAGCAATGGAAAAGTATTCCAATATCAGGCAGGTCATAGGCGTATGTCATGGAGTGCAGATCGGTATAATGCGAATAGCTAATATGCTTGGAGTAGACCCCCATGAGCTTGATTGTCAATGGATAGGCACAAACCATTATCATTGGTTCACAAGGATATATCACAAAGGCGGAGACATTTATCCAAAAGTGAAAAAAATGCTTGCAGAACGAAAAAATCCTCACGGTGAACTGATGACACATAAGCTATCGCAAATATATGACCATGTGATCGTTTATCCGCCTGATGACCATGCCTTTGAATTTTATCCTTTTAACGCGAGACTTTCTAGTCCTGACGAAATACCTTATGGATTTTCAGATGAAATTAAAGAGAAATACGAACAATACGAACAGACGTTGAAGGTAAAGCAGACAGAAGAAGAAGCAAAAGCACAAAGGCAAGAATACCTTAAAGAAATGGCTGAAAATCTTAAAAATATCCAACTTCCAGGGTCCTTGTCCGATCCACTTATAGGGGAAGGATTAGGATCATTGATGGAGGCTATCGCAACAGGTAGACGGCAGGTTCAGATCGTCAATATCGCTAATAATGGTGCAGTTCCGAATTTACCGAATTATGCAAACCTTGAAATAGAGGCAGTTACCGACTCCTGCGGAGTAAGGGGCATCTATATCGGCGAGGCGCCAATGTCATTAAAGGGTCTGCTAGAAAAGCGAATAGCATGGCAAGAATTAGTCGCAGATGCAGGCGTTAAAGGAGATAAAAATCTTGCACTTCAAGCTTTATTGCTTGATGAAATGGCAATACTGCCTGAAAAAGCTGAACAAATGCTTGATGAATTACTGTCTGCATCAAAGAAATATCTTCCGCAGTTTGGAAATGTATAAGCAATTGAAAGTTAAAATCAGAGTATATAACAAATTTTTTTATCGATAAGCTGGTTGACCGCTAACTATTGAATGCAATTCAATTACAGGGGATTAAGCTTATGAAATGTGAGCTGATTTTCATTGGGACAGAGTTACTTTTAGGTCAGATTGTCAATACAAATGCGGCATATCTAGGTGAAAATCTCGCCAATTTAGGGGTTGACCTTTATTATAGCAGTGTCGTTGGTGATAACCTAGAAAGGATTAAAAACACTGTCAAGAGTGCCTTGAATAGATCAGATTTGATCATCATAACCGGTGGTCTTGGTCCGACATTTGACGATATCACACGAGAGGGCATAGCAGAAGCATTGGGACGCGAACTTGTCTTTGATCCTGATGTGATGGCACAGATTGAAGCTCATTTCAAGCGGACAAAGTTTCAAATGCTCCCTATGCATCGTCGTCAAGCCTATGTTATTTCAGGCGGTTGTCAGGTGATACCAAATCTTATTGGTTCTGCACCAGGTCTGATAGTTGAGGCAGATGGAAAGTGGATTATCGCTATGCCCGGTGTCCCACGTGAAATGAAAAAGATGTGTGAGGACAAAGTTTTCCCGTGGATCGCTGAAAAAGTCGGAAACGTGGTTATCAAATCAAAGGTCATCAAAGTTGCCGGTATGGGTGAATCTACAGTAGCTAATGAGATAAACGATATAGTCGAATCAATGGAAAAAGCAACCATAGCTTTTCTATGCTCTCCCGGCGAGGTAAGGGTCAGGATCACTGCTAAGGCATCTGATACCGATGAAGCATATCTTATAATAAATGAAGTTGCAGAAAAAGTAAAAGCTAAACTAGGCGATAACGTCTTCGGCGAAGATGAGCAGATATTAGAGCAGGTCGTTGGTAAAATGCTATTAGATCAACAAAAAACCGTTGCGGTAGCGGAATCTTGCACTGGTGGACTTGCATCCGACAGGATAACGGATATCTCCGGCAGTTCAGACTATTTTCTCGGCGGGGTCATAGCTTATAGCAATCAGTTGAAGATTGATATCTTGGGCGTATCAAAAGATGATATTGACAAATATGGTGCTGTAAGCGCAATAGTTGCGGAACAGATGGCTTCTGGCATTAGAAAATTAGCAGGTTCAGATTATGGGATTGGCATAACAGGCATAGCAGGTCCAACCGGAGCAACCGAAGAAAAACCTGTTGGTCTGGTCTATATCGGACTATCATCAGAAGATAATGCATATAGCAAGGAATTCAGATTTGTCGGCGACCGAACAGGTATAAAACGTTGGGCTTCTCAATCTGCATTAGATATGTTAAGGCGAGAACTCTTGAAAGGAAATTATCGAGCTTAATTATGGAAAAAACAGACATTGATAAATATAAAGGTCTTTGGATTTATGCCGAACAACGAGACGGCGTCTTAATGAACGTTGCTCTTGAATTGTTAGGTGCAGGACGCAATTTAGCTGATATACTCGGCGTCCCCTTATCCGCATTATTACTTGGCTATGGAACTGATGGGATGGTTAAACAATTGATCCATTTCGGAGCGGATCAGGTATATGTTATTGATCACCCATTGCTGAAACAATATGAGGTAAATTTATATACAAAAGCGATGGCATCAGCAATAGAAAAGTATCGCCCTGAGATATTGTTTTTCGGTGCGACATTTATTGGCAGGGAACTTGCCCCTAGACTTGCTACAAGGTTAAGGGTCGGTTTATCCGCGGACTGCACAGAATTAGAAATAGATCAAAAAAATCGTTTACTTGTTCAAACTAAGCCTGCCTTTGGCGGAAATGTTATGGCAAAGATAATCATTCCAAATCATCGTCCACAAATAGCAACTGTTCGTCCAAACGTGATGAAACGACTAGAGCCCCAGTTATCACGGACAGGACAGATTATACAAATTGAAGACGTATCACTACAAGCTGAAGACATACTAACAAAAGTAATTGATATAGTCAAAGATACAGAGTCCAATGTCAACCTTCAAGAGGCGAAGATAATAGTTGCTGGGGGATTTGGTCTTGGTAAAGCTGAGAATTTTGGATTGATAAAAGAGCTTGCAGATGTGCTTGGCGGTGCGGTCGGGGCATCAAGGGCGGTTGTTGATGCTGATTGGATCTCATCATATCACCTTATAGGGCAGACAGGGAAAACCGTTCAGCCGAAATTATATATAGCTTGCGGAATATCTGGTTGTATACAACATATAGTAGGTATGCAATCTTCAGAAGTTATCATAGCGATAAACAAAGACCCTAATGCCCCTATATTCAACATAGCGACTTATGGAATAGTCGGAGATTTAACTGAGATCGTGCCTGCTATGACAAAAGTTTTTAAGGAAAAGTTAGGGAAATAATGGAGAATATATTATGTCACAAATAATGGAAGAATTGACCTATCAACAACGTCTTGATATGCTTCACGAATTGAAACTTGAGCATACAAGGCAAAAACGAGAAGCAAAAGGACCAATGGATCACGACGATCAGGGACAAATACTTCTTCCGCCAGAAGCATGTGAAGAAGTTGAAGCCATAAGCGGATCAGGTGTTGTGATCAAAGATGTAATATTAAAGGGCTTTAAGCCAAGAAGTAACCATCCGAGCGGAGGGTTTTTCGGAGCAAAAGCTGTCGGCGAAAACTTTAGAATGCTATTAAATGCACATCCAACCTATGTCAACCCTATAAACTCAATGGCTGGCGTTTATATGGTCAATTTTAACTCATATAGAAATCCGGGCTGGAATCCTGACTATGATTGTCCGCATTTGCACGAAGAACAACGAAAATATCGCTTAATAACAGGGATAGGAGGACTTCAACACTTCTGTCCTGATCTTAAAATCGGTCTCGATCTAGGTTGGGGCGGATTACTTGACAAAGTCAGATATTACCGAAAGATCAATACCCACGACCCTGAATTTTATGATGGATTAGAGGATATAATCATCGGAATGCAGGATTGGATTACCCGTCATTCGGAGGATGCTAGAAAAAAAGCTGAAAAGGAAGAACATCCCCAATTAAAAGAAAATCTTCTAGCTATTGCAGATATATGTCAAAGACTTGCAACAGACCCCCCTTGGTCTTTTCGTTCAGCTTGCCAATGGCTTGTATTCTTTCAGGCAGCAGCGAAAATGTATAACGGCAGTGGAGAATGGGGACAGCTTGATGAGCTTCTGAGACCCTATTATGAAACCGATATTAAAGCAGGCATATTAACGGATGAGGAAGCCATTTTCCATATAGCCTGTCTTCTGCTTAGCGAAACCGCATATATCCAACTTGGAGGACCTGATGCTAATGGAAAAGACCTGACAAGTCCTGTTTCATTCCTTATACTTGAAGCCATTCATCGTCTAAAAATACCTGCAAATATCGGCATTCGCGTTGGCAATGGCATTGATCCAAAGTTGTTCAGAAGAGGCGTTGAGATACTATTCGAGGACAAAATGGGGTTTCCAAAATTTTTAGGTGATAAAACTGTAACAGAAGGCTTTATGAGGAACGGATACCCCATAGAGCTTGGCAGACAAAGGACTTACTCAGGCTGTCATTGGTTGGCTATCCCTGGTCGTGAATACACAATGAACGATCTCATTAAAATTGAATTTGGCACTATTTTTGATATCTCACTTAAAGAGATGATGAGCGATCCTTCTGTCGAACCTAGCACACAGGAGCTTTGGAATAGGTTCAAAAAGCATCTGCGACGCGCAGTTGAAGTTATCGCAGAAGGAATTGATTTTCACCTTGAACATATGCACAAAGTTTTTCCTGAGCTTTACCTTGATCTCTTTTGCTATGGTCCTGTTGAAAAAGGTCTAGATGCAACTAACGGCGGACTAGAATATTATAATATTTGTGTTGATGGGGCTTCCCTTGCAACCGCTGCGGATTCCTTCGCTGCGGTTGAACAACGTATTGAAAAAGAAAAGCTTTTGACTTGGCAGGAGTTGATGCACTACTTGGAAACCGATTGGGCAGGAACTGACGGCGAACGTATCCGTCTTATGATGAAAAATATACCACGTTTCGGCAGTGGTGGGTCTTGTGCTGATGAATGGGCAATACGTATAACAAACACATTTACCGAACTTGTGAAAGAAAAACCCACTCCAAAGGGATATAACATGATCCCTGGGCTATTTTCATGGGCAGCGGTGATCGGTCTGGGCAAGCAATTAGGTGCAACTCCGAATGGACGACATGCAGGCGACCCTGTCTCACATGGTCCTAATCCTGATCCGGGGTTCAACAGAGGATCTCACGGCACACCAACGCAAATGGTTTCCGCGGTTGCCAAGGTTCAGCCGGGGTATGGAAATACTGCTCCGCTTCAATTGGATATGGACCCAGGAATTGTTAAAGATCAAGAGGGAATAGACAAGGTTAGTGCATTAATAAAGAGCCATTTTGACCTAGGCGGAACGATGGTCAATATTAATGTATTGAACAAAGAGACAATATTGGACGCTTACAATGACCCATTGAAGTATCCCGATCTTATCGTCCGAGTTACTGGATTCAGTGCTTACTTCGCTAGTTTGTCGCCTGAATTACGTAAATATGTTGTAGACCGCATAGTTTATGATTCCTAACCAATATGATCCTTATCAGAGGTTTTGTCAGGAGAGGTTTTTTAACGTGCGTTGTATGAAATAGCTAAATATGCACGTTAAAATACTTCTCTGTCCATTTTTAATAACAACTTTCAGTTTAGGAGATAGAATTATGCCCGAGGATAAAGTCCGAATTGCATTTGTTGGATGTGGTGGTCATGCTAACCACTCGCTTTACCCTGTTATCCATCGCATAAATGAGATAGACCTTGTCGCTGTTGTCGATAAAATAGAGGAAAAGCGTCTCCGTGTTCAAAGGCTGTTTGGTGCATTAAGAAGCTATGCGGATGTTGAGGAGATGCTTGACAAAGAGAAACCAGAAGGGGTCTGTATCGTAGGTCCTCCTCAGATGCACTATGAAGTTGGCATGCAGGTTCTAGAAAGAGGCATACCAATATTTGTAGAAAAACCGTCAAGCATAGATTTTGATCATGCCTATAAACTTGCCGAAACTGCCCGAAAGAAAGGCACATTTGGGATGACTGCTTTTATGAAACGTTTTGCAACTGCCTATGAAGAAGCGAAAGCAATAACTATGAGACCTGAGTTTGGTCCTGTCTCGATGGTAAGCATAAGATATACACATGGCGCATATCCATTGATCTGGGGATTAGAGCCCGAACCACTTTGCTGTTTGGTTGGCAATCAATGTCATGCCTTTGATCTAGCTAGATATTTCGGTGGAGATGTATCGGAATTATATGCCAAGCTATGTGATCATGGACAAGGACGATTTGCCTTTGCTGTAACTTTGGGATTTGAAAACGGTGCGGTCGGTCTTCTCAATAGCAATGCAACTGACGATCCAGCTTGGAATATCAGGGAAACCTTGAACGTATCAGGGCTTCTTTGCAGTGTTGATGTGGAGGATATGATCTTTCTAAGCTATCGTCCCCGCGATTCATGGGCTCCAAACATCAGAAACTACGCTTGGCGACAAGGGCATTTTGCACTGCCCCATGCAGTTGCCTATGGTCAAGGTGGATTATATCTAGGTTACGAAGGAGAACTGAGGCATTTCGCAAAATGTATACGAACAGGAGAATCGCCAAGATCATCTCTATATGACGGTGCTGCATCACTTGCCATCGCAGAAGCTATCTGGGAAAGCGTTAAAACAGGAATCCCCGTTAAACCTAAATTATCTGCGCCTAGTAAGTAAAAATTAAATTTTTCTGAAATAAAAAAAACTCCTTTGACGTTTATTTTATTGGTTTTGTATGTATAAGGTCGTTTTTTTATCAATGCAAAAAAGGAGGATATTAAATTGAAAGAAATGACAGCAGGTAATTTAAGGTCAGCATTCGGCGGAGAAAGTCAAGCACATATGAGATACTTGATCTATGCTGATAAAGCTAAAGAAGAAGGTTTTAACAATGTTTCAAGACTGTTCACTGCCATAAGCGATGCAGAAAGAGTTCATGCAACTCATCACTTTAAGACAATGGCTGATATAAGCGGAGCTTTTTTAGTCCCGAGTATGGCTGGTTTTGGCTATTCAACTACTTCTGCCAACCTTGACATAGCTATTGGTGGAGAAAGCTTTGAAATCAATGAAATGTATCCATCTTATATTGCGGTAGCCAAAGATCAAGAGGAGGGTTCCGCAGAGGAAAGCTTCAGATATTCCTATTTGTCAGAAAAAATTCACCTTAAAATGTTTCAGAAAGCCAAAGAAGCGGTTGATAGCGGAAAAGACGTTGAACTAGGAGTAATCCAGATATGTCAAGAATGTGGTTACACTAAAGAAGGTGACGCACCTGATCAATGTCCTGTCTGTAAAAAGCCAAAGGAATGGTTTAAGGCATTTGCATAATGCTATTTTTTGTTAAAAATTTATAGGACACTATTTATTGTGTCCTATAAATTACCCCGTTTTGTTATATAAATTTCTATGAGTGAATTAACCCTTTTTGGACTGAGTAGATCATATAAATTATATATAGAACCACAAATAATATTCCCTGCCATCTGTCTAACTTATGTCTATTCCCGACGAACATAAATAAAAACAGAATTAAAGTTGAAATGACACAAACTAAAATATCAGAATTGACATCAGGATTAATAGGTAACTGTGAAATAGTGCTTGTCAACCCTAAAACCCAGAGAATATTAAAAATATTTGATCCAACAACATTTCCTATTGCGATGTCATATTGTTTATGTAAAGCAGCTACCAAGGATGTTGCTAGTTCAGGTAAAGATGTCCCAATAGCTATAATGGTTAAGCCGATTAATGCCTCAGACATCCCTGCAATTTGTGCTAACACCACTGCGTTATTCACTAAAACCCTTGCACCAATATAAAGAAGCCCTAGCCCTGCAATAGTCATAACAGCAGATATAGGATAAGAATATACTTTTATCTCTTCTGCCTTTCCCTCTGTTTTTGCTAGTCCGAAGGTATAAAACATAAATATAGCAAACATAGCCATTAAGGAGAAACCATCTGTCCTTGAAATTTTATTGAAATCAGACCCATCAAAAAGATTATCATTTCCCATAGTAAATACCAGTATTGATGCAAGGAGTGCAAATGGTATCTCCTTCCATATAGTGCTTCTTTGAATATCTAGAGGTCTAATAACAGCAGAGATACCTAGAACAACCAAAATGTTAAAAATATTGCTTCCTATTATATTTCCAATGGCAATATCTGCTGTCCCTTTTATAGCGGAATACATATTGACGATGAGCTCTGGTGCAGAAGTGCCAAACGCAACTATTGTCAGTCCAATTACCAATGGCGATATGCCTAATTTTCTAGCCAGAGAAGCGGAACCTCTCACTAGTGACTCTGCCCCAAGTATTAGAATTCCAAGACCTACAATCACGAGAAGAATGGCTAAAAACATCTATCTTATCTCCTTTTCTTATCAGCCCAATCTAAAAATTATATTTGAAGGTTATGTCAAAGCCATTATTTTATCAAATTATCAAAATTCATTCAAGCAAAAACGAGCCGAGCCCAGAAATTCCCCAAGTGTTCAGAATAAGCAAAGCCTTAAAAAGAAAGCTAAAAAAGGTGATGGAAAAGGCAATGATTCCTTATCAATTTTTATCACTCCTTTCTTTTTTAGTTTGTTTTTTTAGAGTGATTTTAACTCATTTTCGTCCTATTTTTCAAAAATTAAATAGCCCTAA
>FWPV01002481.1_pt1 | contig 45234 bp, 42 predicted proteins | sample 2228371 | NCBI WGS metagenome assembly FWPV01 (sample SAMEA103939776, study PRJEB20133) | metagenome
TCGGTGGTCCAGCTCGCCCGTGCCGAGGCTCGCGCCGCCGAGGTCTTCCGCGCCGCCGACGCCGAGCACCGCGATGCCAACATTCGCGGCATCTTCTACTACGCCACCTTCTACCCCGGGGTGGAGCTGCTCACTGCCCTGGGCTTCGCCTCGCTCCTGGTCTTTGGCGGGATGTGGAGCGCGACAGGACAGGTGTCTCTGGGCGTGCTGGTTGCGTTTCTGCAGTACGTGCAGCGCTTCTACCGGCCGATCTCGGACCTGGCCGAAAACTACAACGTCCTCCAGACCTCGCTGGCGGCTTCGGAGCGCCTCTACACGCTCCTCCACACGGCCCCCGCCCTCGTCGAGCCCGAGCACCCCGAGCCACCGCCGCCCCGCCTCGGCACCATCGCCCTCGAGGACGTCTCCTTCGCCTACGAGGGTGAACAGTGGGCTCTGCGCCACGTCTCCCTGGCCGTCGACGCCGGGGAACGGCTGGCGATCGTTGGGCACACCGGCGCTGGCAAGAGCACCCTCGTGAATCTCCTGCTGCGTTTCTACGACCCGCAGGAGGGGCGCTTGCTCGTCGATGGGGTGGACGTGCGGCGGTGGCCGACGGCTTCCCTGCGGCAGCGGTGTGCGGTCGTGCTCCAGGAGGTGGACTGCTTTGCCGGCACCCTACGGGACAACGTTTCCCTGGGCCGTGCCGACCTGGACGACGCGCGCATCGTCTGGGCCCTCGAGCAGGTGCAGGCCGGACCGCTCCTCGCCCGTCTCGCCGGCGGCCTCGATGCCCGGCTGGGCGAGCGAGGGGCGGGGCTTTCCGCCGGCGAGCGGCAGCTCGTCTCCTTTGCCCGGGCCCTGGTCGGCGATCCCGAGTTCCTCATCCTCGACGAGGCGACGGCCGCCGTCGATGCCCTCACCGAGGACGCCATTCAGCGGGCGCTGGCCCGGTTGATGACCGGCCGCACGGCCATCGTCATCGCCCACCGGCTGGCCACGGTGACGGGGTGTGACCGGGTGGTCGTGATGCACCATGGACAGGTGGCGGAACAGGGCACTCACGACGAGCTGCTGGCGCGCTCGGGGTTGTACCGGGCGCTTTACGAGTTGCAGTTCGTCCGTGGGACCGGGGGTGGAGCATGAGCGAACGAGCAACGTTGCAGCGCTTGCGCGAAGAGATTGCAGCGGTGGACCGCGACCTCCTCGAACTGCTCAAGCGGCGGATGGACCTCGCGGCGGCCGTCGGAGAGGCCAAGGCAGCCCTGGCGGCTCCCATCGTCGTCCGCGACGTGGAAGACGCGGTCTACCTGCGTGCCCGCAGCCACGCCGTCGCCTGCGGCGTTTCCGAGGAAGTGATGGAGGCCATCTTTTCCGCCATCGTCCGCGGCTCGGTGGAACGCCAGCACCGGGTGGGGGTGGAGCTGCGGGCCCGCCGCGGCGGGCGCGTACTCATCATCGGTGGCGCCGGCGCCATGGGGAGGTGGTTCGCCTCCTTCCTCACCCTCGTCGGCCACGCGGTGCACGCGGTGGACCCCGCCTTCTCCGCCAGCGGCGGCCACGGCCGGTACTCGCGCCTGGATGAAGTGGCGGACCTCGACGAGTTCGACGGTATTCTGGTGGCCGTGCCCCTGCGAGCCATGCCAGAAGTGCTCGACGAGGTCGTCGCCCGTGCCCCGCGCGCCCTCGTCGTCGAGATCGCCTCCATCAAGGACCACCTCCTGCCGGTCCTCGAACACGCTCGGCAGGCCGGCGTTGCGGTCAGCTGCCTGCACCCCATGTTCGGCCCGTCCAAGTCGCCCTACTCGCCCCTCACCTTCGTCCTTGCCTGCCGCGACGACGTGGCCTCGGAAACGCAGCGAATCGACACGCTGCTGCGCCACCCCTACACCAACGTCGTGGCCGTTCCGTTCCCCCATCACGACCGCCTCATGGGCTGGCTCCTGGGTCTCGCCCACCTGACCAGCATGGCTTTCGCCATGGCCATCCGCGACTCCGGTCTCGACCCGGCCGAACTCCTGGCGTGCGCCTCCACGACCTTCGCGCGCCAGGCCGCCACCGCCCTCGGGGTCCTGTCGGAAGATCCCGACCTCTATCTCGATATCCAGCGCCTCAACCCGCACCGCGACGAGGTGTACGCTGCCGCCCGCCACGCCCTCGACACGCTGGCGCAGCTGGTGGCCAGGGAGGACCGTGCCGCGTTCCGGGACGCCATGGCCGCCGCTCGTGCCGCCCTCACCGTCCCACCGCCCAGCGACTAGTCGAGGGGGCGGAGCAGCTCGGGCCCGTCGTTGGCTGGTCGGTTGACGAGCGAGCTGACCGGATAGCCGCGCAGCCGCGGCGCCGAAGCGACGGCCGCTGCGAGGTCCGGCGTCGCCACCGTGGGGTCGAGCCAACGCTCGAAGTCCGCCGGGTCGAGGATGACCGGCATGCGGTCGTGCACCTCTCCGACCACCGGGTCGGCAGCCGTGGTGAGGATGGCACACGACTCGAGGGGCGGGGCGATGCCCTCGAAGCGCTCCCACACCCCGGCCATGGCGAACGGCCGGCCATCAGGAAAGCAAAAGTAGTACGGCTGCTTACGCGCCCCGAGCCGCTGCCACTCGTAAAAGCCGTCGGCAGGGATGAGACAGCGGCGCGACCGCAGCGCGGCCCGAAACGCCGGCTTCACTGCCGCCGTTTCCCAGCGGGCGTTGATCATCCGTGCGCCGATGCGGGGATCCTTCGCCCAGGACGGCACGAGCCCCCACTGGACCCGAACGAGCTCGCGCCCTCCCTGGGCGGCACGCCGCACGATGGCCACGGTCTGGGTCGGGGCAATGTTGTAGCGCGGGGCGAGATCAGGCACCTCGGCAAGGCCGAACAGTTCGGCAACCTGGGAAGCCGGCGTGGCAAAGGTGAAACGGCCGCACATGGAACCATCATAGGCCTCTCGCCGCGCAGCCGCTCAGCGCTGGCCCGCCGCCTGCCAGCCCAGCGACTCGAGAAACCCCACGAGCACCGCAGCCGTGGCTACCGGCCGCTCAACGGTGGGGGTGTGGCCAGCCTCGGGGATCACGGCCAGGGTGGCGCGAGGGGCGAGGCGCTGCAGGGCGGCCGCCTCGCTCGGCGGCACGAGGGCGTCCTCCTCACCCACCACCAGCAGGACCGGGACCGAAAGCGACGCCAGCACCGCCGTGCTGTCCGGACGGTCTCGCATCCCTGCCAGGGCCGCCACGAGCGTGGCGTCCCCCACCGCTTCAGCGAGCTGCCGGAGCTCTTCCACGAGACGCGGCGCCCGCCGTCGCGTCGACTCGCCCACGAGCCCAGCCACGAACTGGTCGAGGAACGCCTGTCGACCCCCGGCGTGAATGGTCGCCACCGCCGTGTCGCGGCGCTCGCGCCCCTCCTCCGTATCGGCCGCCGCCCGGCTGTCGACGAGGACGAGGGCCACGAGGCGCTCGGGATGGCGGGCGGCCACCCGCAGGGCCACGTAACCGCCCATGGAATGGCCGCCCAGCACAACGCGCTCCAGACCCAAGGCGTCGACGAGGCGGAGCACGCAGTCGGCGACGGCGTCCATGGTGAAGCTGCCGGTCAAGGGCCCGGAGCGGCCGAAACCTGGCAGGTCCGGCGTCACCACCCTGGCCACCGTCTCGAGCGCCGGCCGGACGGGCGCGAAGATCTCGGACGACAAGGGGAACCCGTGGAGCAGTACGCACGGGATGCCGCTGCCGTGGTCCTCGAAGACCAACGTGGCGCCACCCACCTCCAAGGCCGCCGTCGTCGCCATCGCGCGCAGTGTACCCCTTGACGCGCGCCTTCGATGGACCGACACTAGACACGGATCTTTGAGAGTCTTCGAGGAGCATCCGTAGGGGTGCCCCGCTTCCGGGCGGGGCTGAGATCACACCCTTGGAACCTGATCCGGGTCATACCGGCGGAGGGAACGGAGGCGGCGAGTGTCAACGGGCGCGCCCTCCTTCCGCCGCCCGGAGGGAGGAGCACGATGAAAGCGCTCGTTTCGACACTCGTTTGTGTTTTCCTGTGGGCGGCTCAGGCAGGCTCGGCACAGGTGTTGCGGGGCACGGTGCGCTCGGCAAGCACGGGCGAACCCGTGCCCCGGGCCCGGGTCGAGCTCCTGGCCACCAGCACCGCCACGCTGACCGGTGACGATGGCTCCTTCGAACTGCCCGTGGCGGGCGAGGGACCGTTCACCGTTGTGGTGGCGCTCCCCGGCTACCGGGTCGAACGCGTGACGGTGCCTGCCCTCCCCGCGCCACCCCTGGCCATCACGCTGGCACCGGTCATTTCCCTCGTCGATGGCATCGAGGTGACGGCCAGCCGCGCCCGGGAGGGGGTCGATCCGGCGAGCTTCACCAACCTATCGGCACAACGCGTGGCCGAGCACTACTGGGCCCAGGATCCGGCGGTGCTGATCGCCGATCTCGCACCCGGCGTGTACGCGTACAACGACAACGGCCACGGCATCGGGTACTCCTACTTCACGATCCGCGGGTTCTCCCAGGCCCGTAGCCGGGTCACCATCAACGGCGCGCCCCTGAACGATGCCGAATCGGGGGAGCTGTTCTTCATCGACCTCGCCGATTTCCTGGCCACCGCCGGCGACATCCAGGTCCAGCGCGGGGTCTTCGGGCTGTCGGGGATCGGCGGTGCGGTGGACTTCACGACCGCCCCGCCGGCCGTGGAACCGTCCTTCACCCTCTCCTCCGGCGTGGGTTCCTTTGCCACCCGCCGCTTCGCCGCTGTCTACAACTCCGGCCTCGTCGACGGCACCTGGGCCCTCACCGCCCGCTACTCCAAGATCACCTCCGACGGGTACCGGCACCAGTCGTGGGTCGACATGTGGAACTACTTCATCTCCCTGGCCCGCTTCGGCCAGCGCTCGAGCTTTCGGTTCAACCTCTTCGGCGGCCCGGAACGCACCCACCTGGCCTACTACGGGGTGCCGAAAGCCGTCCTCGAAGGCGGCCTCACCGGCAACGCCGACCAGGACCGGCGCTTCAATCCCCTCACCTACCCCGGCGAGATCGACAACTTCACCCAGCCCCACCTCCAGCTGGTCCACGAGGCCGCGCTCTCTGCCCGTACCCAGCTCTCCCAGACCCTCTACTACTTCCAGGGCGAGGGCTACTTTGACCAGTTCAAGACCAACCGCCGCCTCGTCGAGTACAACTTGCCCAACGTGACGCTCCCCGACGGCACGGTGATCCGCCGCACCGATCTGGTGCGGCGACGCACGGTGGACGAGTGGGACGCAGGCTGGGTGCCTACCCTCCGCCACACCGTCGGCGCGTGGAGCTGGACGCTCCGGGGCGAGGCACGCCTGCACCGCGCCCACCACTTCGGCCAGGTCACCTGGGCCGCCTTCTACCCGCCCGTCGAGCCGAATCGCCGCTACTACGACTACCAGGTCGAGAAGCGCTCGGCAGCCGTTGCCGGCCTCGGCTCCTGGCACGCGACCGAGACCGTGACCTTGGTGGGCGGCCTCCAGCTCACCTCCCACCGCTACCGGATGCAGGAGGACCGCATCAAGGGGGTTGCCTTCACCGAGCGCTACGACTTCGTCCTGCCCCGCGCCGGGCTGGTGGTCGCGCTGGCGCCGGGGGCAGAAGCGTACGCTCAGGTGGCGCGGGGGGGACGGGAACCGGCCTTCCGGACCATCTACGACCCTCAGGATTACTGGGGGACCAAGGTGTCCCTCGAACCGGAGCGGGTATGGGACGCCGAGGCCGGTATCTCCCTTCGCCGACGGTCGTGGAGGCTGCGCGGCAACTTCTTCTTCATGCGTTTCGGCAACGAGATCGTCTGGGCAGGCGCCCTCGACGACAACGGCGTGCCCGTCTGGGGGAACGGCGCCCGCTCCCGTCACCGCGGCTTCGAGATGGACGGGGCGTGGGAGCCTTCGGACCGCTTCGCGCTCGAGGGCACCGTGACTCTCTCCCGTCACACCTTCGACCGGTACCGGGAGTTCGCCTTCGACGGGACCGCCGAGGTTTTCGACGGCAACAGGATCGCCGGCTTCCCGGACCTCCTCGCCTCCCTCGGCGCTCGTCTCACCACCGGTTTCGCGCGCTGGCGCCTCACCCTTCGCCACGTCGGCCGCTTCTACCTGGACAACAGCGAGGACAACCGCCGCTACCCCGAGCGGCGCGACGTCGGCGACTACGTTCCCCTGGCCAATCCGGCGTTCACCCTCGTGGATCTCCAGGTCGGCGCAGCCGTGCCGGCGACCCTCGCCCAGGCCCTCGGCCTGCAGGGGCTGCGCGTCGAGCTGCGCGTCGGCAACCTGCTGGACCGCCGGTACACCTCCTTCGGCTACGTGGACGGGGGCGAGCCGTACTTCATCCCGGCGGCGGGGCGCAACGTTTTTGGCGGGCTGACGCTCAACCTCTGATCCGCGAGGTACCATGAGGCGAACGAACACCATGGGCACCGGTCCGCCCGAGCGCCGGCGCCCGAACGGGAGGCACACCATGATGCGAGCCGAATTACCCGCCTTGCCGTACGCCCTGGAGGCCCTCGAGCCGCACTACGACGCCACCACCGTGGCGCTCCACCACGGCAAGCACCACCTCGCCTACGTCAACGGCCTCAACGCTGCCCTGGACAAGCTCGAGGCGGCCCGGGCGGCAGGCGACTTTGCCGCCGTCAAGGCGCTCTCCCGCGAGGTGGCCTTTCACGGCGGCGGGCACCTCCTCCACACCCTCTTCTGGACCAACATGAAGCCGGGCGGTGGCGGCGAGCCGGGTGGCCGCCTGGCGGCGGCCATGGAGCGCTGCTTCGGCTCTGCCTCGGCTGCCGTGGCGCAGCTACGGGCCGCGGCCAACGCCGTGGAGGGCTCCGGCTGGGGGGTGCTGGCGGCCGACCCGGCCGGCGAGCTCGTGGTGTTGCAAGTGGAAAAGCACCAGAACCAGCTCCTCCCCGGCTTCTCCCCCATCCTCGCCCTGGACGTCTGGGAGCACGCCTACTACCTCAAGTACCAGAACCGGCGTGCCGACTGGGTGGATGCGTTCCTCGCCCACCTGGTGAACTGGGAGGATGTGGAACGGCGGTTCACCGCCCTCGGCCGGTAGCCCCCTCGCCGAAGGTGACGGGAGGGACGACTAGGTTTCCTGCTCGGCCGCCACCGCCGGGGCACTCTTGCGCCCGCGTCGGCGCGAACGACGGGGCTTGTCGGCGCTCGCCTCGCTCGCCTTCTCCTCCGCGCGAACGTGTGGGGTATCGTCTGCCGCCGCCTCGCCCGAACCGGTGTCGAACCCCGCCACCACGTAGGTCCCGGACCGCTGGTCGCGGCGCAGCTTGATGATCTGGTGCGCCTCGGCATCCTCCAGCAGCTTGGAGAAGGTGGAGTAGCCGAAGTACTCCTCGTTGAACTCCGGGCGCTTGCGCTGCATGGTCTGCTTGATCATGGAGCCCCACAGCACTTCCTTGCCGTCGCGCATGAGGGCCTTGATGGCGTCCACCAGCAAGGTGAAGCACTCCTGCTTCTTCTTCGGCAGACCCTCGAGGGGCACGTTGGCCTGCTGGGCCCGGATGAGGTCCTCGTAGTAGACGAACTCGTCGCAGTTGGAGATCAAGAGCTCGGAACTGGAGTTCTTGACGCCAAAGCCGACCACGTACTTGTCGTTTTCGCGCAGTTTCGAGACCAGCGGCGAGAAGTCCGAATCGCCCGTGCCGAGGGCGAAGGTGGTGACGTGGCCCTTGGCGTAGCACAGGTCCAGGGCGTCCACCACCATGCGGATGTCCGCCGAGTTCTTGCCCGAGTACTTCTTCAACGGGATGTCGATGAGCTCGATGGCCGCCTCGTGGAACGGCCGCTTGTAGGCCTGGTAGTGCTCCCAGTCGGCATAGGCGCGTCGCACCACCACCTTGCCCTTCTCGAGAAGCCGCGCCAACACGAGCTGCACATCGAAGGTCTTGTGCTTGGTATCGCGCAACCCCAGGGCGATGTTCTCGAAATCGATGAACAGGGCGATCTTGTGATCTTCGAGTGGCATGGATGCCACCTCCGCGGCCGTGCGTGCGACAGCCGAGCGGATGCTACCCCTTCGCCGGAACGACGGCAAGCAACGCGACCCGTTCGACCGTGCCTCGGTGCGGGCGCCTCACGGGCGAGGCCAGACGGGCTTGGCCACCTCGCCCCGTTCGAGCTTGCCCAGCCACTCGTGGATCCCTCGCGCCGCCGTCTTGCCGGCCCCCATGGCGAGGATCACCGTGGCCGCTCCGGTCACGATGTCGCCGCCGGCAAAGATGCCTGGAATCGAGCTCATCATGGTCGTCTGATCGACCACGATGCAGCCGTGGCGATTCAGTTCGAGTCCCGGCGTGGCCCGTGTCGCCAGTGGGTTGGGGCTTTGCCCGATGGCGACGATGACCGTGTCCACCTCGATGTCGTACTCGGACCCCGGGATCGGCACCGGCCGTCGCCGCCCCGACGCGTCCGGTTCCCCCAGCTCCATGCGCTGGATCCGCATGCCGGTGACGAACCCCTCCTCGTTGCCGTAGATCTCCACCGGCGCGGAGAGCCACCGAAAGTCGATGAACTCCTCCTCGGCGCGCTCGAGTTCTTCCTTGCGGGCCGGCGACTCGTTGCGCGTGCGCCGATACACGCAGATGACCTCCTGGGCGCCGAGGCGCTTGGCGCAGCGCAAGCAGTCCATGGCCACGTTGCCGGCACCGACCACGGCCACCCGCCGTCCCACCCGAACGGGGGTGTCGAACTCGGGGAACTCGTACGCCCGCATCAGGTTCACCCGGGTGAGGAACTCGTTGGCGGAAAGCACGCCCACGAACTGCTCGCCCGGGATCCCGAGGAAGGCGGGGAGGCCGGCACCCGTGCCGAAGAAGACGGCGTCAAAGCCGTACTCCCAGAACAGCTCCTCGACGGTAGCTGTCTTGCCCACCACGAAGCCGGTGCGGATCTCCACGCCCATGCGCGTGAGGTTCTCCACCTCGTAGTCGACGATGGCCTTGGGCAGGCGGAACTCGGGAATGCCGTAGACGAGCACGCCCCCCGTCTTGTGCAGCGCCTCGAAGATGGTCACCTGGTGGCCGAGCCGCGCCAGATCGGCAGCGCAGGTGAGGCCGGCCGGACCGGAGCCGATCACCGCCACCTTGTGGCCCGTCGGGGGCGCGCACTGGGGCATCTCGATCTGCCCCATCTCGCGCTCCAGATCCGCGACGAAGCGTTCCAGCCGGCCGATGGCCACGGGGGTGAACTTCTTGGAGAGGACGCACACCACCTCGCACTGGTCCTCTTGCGGGCACACGCGCCCGCAGATGGCCGGCAAGGTGTTGGTCTCCTTGATGCGGGCGACCGCTTCCTTGAACTTGCCCTGGCGGATGAGGTCGATGAAGCCGGGGATGTCGATCTCCACCGGGCACCCCTGGACGCACAAGGGCTTCTCGCACTGCAGACAGCGCTGGGCCTCCATCATGGCCAGCTCGGCGGTGTAGCCCAGCGCCACTTCGGAAAAGTTGCGGACCCGCTCCTCGGGCTTCTGCTCCGGCATGGGGTGCCGGGGGATCTTCATCCGCTCCTTCTTGGGCAGCTCGGGAAGGCCCACGATCTCGTCAGGCATTGGTCGCTCCTTGCAGCGCCCGGCACTCGTGGGACGCCAGGAACCGTTGCCGCGCCTCCTGTTCCTGGGGTAGGAAGGCGCGCAGCCGCTTGATCAACAGGTCGAAATCCACCTGGTGGCCGTCGAACTCGGGGCCGTCGACGCAGACGAACCGGGTCCGCCCCCCCACGTCCACCCGGCAGCAGCCGCACATGCCGGTCCCGTCGATCATGATGGAGTTGAGGGAGACGAGGGTCGGGATCGCGTCCCTTCTGGTCATCTCCGACACCACCTTCATCATGATGGCCGGGCCGATGGCCACCACCAGGTCGGGCTTCCCCCGCTCGGCCATGAGGTCGGCCAGGGCATGGGTGACGAACCCCTTGCGGCCGAAGGAGCCGTCGTCGGTGGTGAAGAAGATCTCGTCGGAGACGGCCGCCATCTCCTCCCGCAGGATGACCAGGTCCTTGGTCCGCCCGCCGAGGATGGAGTACACGGTATTGCCGGCCGCCTTCATGGCTCCGGCAATGGGAAGGAGCGGGGCGATCCCGGCCCCCCCTCCCACGCACACCACCGTCCCCACCTGCTCGATGTGGGTCGGTGTGCCGAGGGGACCGACGACGGCCTGGAACGCGGCACCGACGGGGAAGGTCCCCATCTCCATGGTGGTCTTGCCGACCTCCTGCACGACCAGGGTGATGGTGCCGGCGGACGGGTCGGAATGGGCGATGGTGAGGGGGATCCGCTCGCCGCGTTCGTGCAGCAACACCATCACGAACTGCCCGGGTCGGTGCCTGCGGGCGATCTCCGGCGCCTTCACCACGAAGCGCCAGAAACCTGGCGCGATGGCTTCCTTGGCGACGATGGGAAACACGATTCGGCCTCCGTTCCGGGGCGTGCGTAGAGGCTCCCCGGCCCCCTTCCAGAAGCGAGACTGTACCGTCCCCGTGGCGTCTTGACAAGCGCGCGCCCCTCCCGCGGCCTTCTCTCCCGCGAGGTTTCGCGATACCGTTGCGCTATCCTGCGCCGGTGAGTCACGAGCCACCCAGCAAGCGGATCGCCCTCCGGCCGGTGAGCGGTCTTCGCCGCCGCGTCGCCTACGAGCAGGAACTCAATGGGGAGCAGCTCGCGGTGGTGATGCACGGGGGCGGTCCCATGCTCGTGCTGGCCGGCGCCGGTTCGGGCAAGACTCGGACCGTCGTTTACCGGGTCGCGCGCCTCCTCGAGGACGGGGTCGAGCCCTCCGCCTTGCTCCTTCTCACCTTCACCAACCGGGCCGCCCGGGAGATGCTGCAGCGCGTCGGCCAGCTCCTCGGGCGGGACGCCTCGCGGATCATGGGAGGCACCTTTCATTCGGTGGGCAACCGGCTGCTGCGACGTTCGGCCGAGCGACTCGGCTACCCCCCGAACTACGGCATCCTCGACCGCGAGGACGCCCGCGATCTCATGGCTTCGGCCCTGGCCGACGTCGTCCCCGAGCCGCCGTCGAGGCGCCTCCCCGGCGCCGCCCTGCTCGTCGAGCTGTATTCCTTCGTCATCAACACGGGCCGGCCCCTGGGCGACGTCGTCGCCTCGCGCTATCCCCACTTCACCGCCGATGTGGACACGGTGGAAACGGTGTTCCGCCGTTATCTGGAGCGCAAGCGCGCCGCCCAGGTCATGGACTACGACGACCTGCTCCTCAACTGGTTGCTCCTCCTCCGCCAGCACGCCGATGTGAGGGGCCAGCTCGTCGCCCGTTTCCAGCATATCCTGGTGGACGAGTACCAGGACACCAACCGTCTCCAGGCCGACATCGTGGACAGCATGCTGGGCGCGGGCCGCAACCTGCTCGTGGTGGGCGACGACGCTCAGTCCATCTACGCCTTCCGCGGCGCCGAGTACGCCAACATCCTGTCCTTTCCCGAGCGCTACCCCGACTGCACCGTCTTTCGCCTCGAGACCAACTACCGCTCCCTGCCCCCCATCCTGGCCCTGACCAACGCCTCCATCGCCTGCAACCGGAAACAGTTCCCAAAACACCTTCGGGCCGTGCGCGAGGGCGGGGAACTGCCGGTTGTGGTCGCAGCACCCACCCCCGAGGGGCAGGCGGCCTTCGTGGCCCAGCAGGTGCTCGAACTCCTGGACGGCGGTGTGGCGCTCTCCGAAATGGCCGTCCTCTACCGTAACCACTCGCACTCGCTGGAGATCGAGGTGGAACTTGCGCGCCGCAACATCCCCTACGAGCTGCGCTCCGGCCTCCGCTTCTTCGAGCAGCGCCACGTCAAGGATGTCCTCGCCCACCTGCGCTTCGTCGCCAACCCCCGCGACGAGGTGGCCTTCTCCCGCATGGCTCGGCTGCGACCGCGGCTGGGGCAGCGACTGGTGGCCCGGGTGTTCGAGGCCCTCTCGAGGCATCGCAACCCCCTGGCTGCCCTCGCGGTCCTCGACGGCTCGCAACTGGGGCTGCCGGGGGCGGCGGCCCGCTCCGTCCGGCAGCTTGCCGAGCTCGTTACAACCCTGCACCGCCTCGCCGCCCATCCGGGGGAGATGGTCCGGGAAGTCCTGGCCGCCGGCTACCGCGACCTGGTGCGAGCCCAGTTCGACAACGCCGCCTCCCGCCTCGAGGACCTCGAACAGCTCGCCCTCTTTGCCGATGGCTACGACACCCTCGCCGCCTTCCTGGACGAGGTCACCTTGATGAACGAGCTTTCTGGCGAAGACGTCGTGGGCACACCGGGCGAGCACGAACGGCTCGTCCTGTCCACCGTCCATCAGGCCAAGGGGCTCGAATGGCGCGTGGTGTTCGTGGTCTGGCTGGCCGAGGGGCGCTTCCCCACCGCCCGCGCCGAGGATGTCGAGGAGGAGCGTCGCCTCTTCTACGTGGCCTGCACGCGGGCCAAGGAACAGCTGTTCCTCTGCTACCCCCTGGTGAGCCGCGATCGGTACCGCGTCGACATCGTCACCGAGCTCTCCCGCTTCCTTGCCGAGCTGCCCGCCGACGTGTACCAGCGCTGGCTCCTGGAGGAAACCACCAACACCGCGAACGGAAGCGCCCTCAAGGAGGGCAGCTACCGGCTGCCTGGTTTCATCTCCGGCGACGACCTCAACTAGTCGCCGCGAAGGCGCGGCACGGAGTACGCTGCCCTCAGCCGGCCCAGCAGGGCGCGGCGATGGTCCCAAGAGCGGGGCGGCCACGACGGCACTCGTTCGGTGACGGCGCGGACGCGTCTCGGTGGTCTTTTGGTTCTGCGGCGGTTGCCCCGCGTCGTCGCGTCCTTGCCACCGCCGCCTGCAGGCGCTACGGTAGGCGGAGGAGGTCCGCCATGCTCGCGTCCCTCGCCGTACTCCTCGCCGCCCCCCTGCTCGCCCAGGCCCGCGCCGTCGTGCCCCATCCTCCGCCGCCCAGTCTTGCCGAAACGCGGCGGAACATGGGGATCCCGTCTTCCGACCAGGTTCGTGGGCAGCACGACGCCGTCGGCTTTGCCTCGACGGCCGAACAGATGGCGTCCTTATGGCAGCTTGCCGAGACACCCCCCGCCCCCGAACGCTTCGGTCCCGTCCCGCCGCCCGGCGTGGCCGCGGTGATCTGCCCGCACGACGACTACCTCTACGCGGGCCGCGTCTACCGCAGCGTCCTGCCCCTCCTCACGGCGCGCACGGTGGTGCTGGTGGGCGTATTTCACCGCTACCGCCGCTTCGGCGTCCGGGACGTGCTGGTCTTCGACCCGTACCGGGCGTGGCGCACCCCCGACGGCGAGGTACCCGTCTCGCCCCTCCGCGACCAACTGCTCGCCTCGCTCCCGCCGGGCGATGCCATCCAGGACGCCGCCATGCACGATTCGGAGCACTCCCTGGAGGCGCTCCTCTACTGGCTGCGTCACGCCAACCCGGACCTCGAGATCGTGCCCATCATGGTGCCGGCGGCTCCCCTCGCTCGCCTCGACGAGCTGGCGAGCCGGCTGGCCCGCGCCCTCGCCACGCTCCTCGCCGAACGTCACTGGCGCCTGGGCCGCGACCTGGCCATGGCCGTTTCGGCCGACGGCGTTCACTACGGCCCCGACTTTGGCCATACCCCCTTTGGCGACGGAGGCGTCGAGGCGTACGTCCAGGCCTGCGCGCGGGACCGCGCCCTCCTGAACGGCCCCCTGGCGGGGCCGCTCACCATGGCCAAGGTCGCCGATCTCTTCGCCACCTTCGTCAATCCCGAGGACCCCGACGCCTACCGACTCACCTGGTGCGGCCGGTTCTCCATCCCCTTCGGCCTGTTGCTGCTCCACCACCTGGTCGCGGCGACGGGTGGGCCACCGCCCGTGGGCCAGCCGGTGGCCTACGCCACCTCGGTTGGCTGGCCGGAACTGCCGGTGCGGACCCTCGGCCTCGGCGCGACGGCTCCCGCCAACCTCTACCACTTCGTGTCTTACCCGGCTGTGGCCTACACGCTCTCCGACGGGCCAGGGCACTAACGGTAGCCGGCCTGCTGGAGGGCGGCCACCACCACCGCCTCGAGGGCCGCGCCGAGATCTTCGCCAGGGGCGCTGGTCACGCGCCCCCATTCGGCCAGCCCGTTCACCAGCTCCGAACGGCTGTGGAGGCGCAGCCACTCGGGGATCCAGCGGGCGGTGAGCAGGCTTTGCCACGCCTCGCCGGCCTCGGCCGCTGCCTGGGCCAGGTGGATCAACTCGTCCACCGGATTGGTCGCCATGACGCTCACCCCCCTCCCCCTCGGGCTCCGAGGGCCTCGAGCCCCTTGGCCGCAGCCGCCCCGACCTCGCCTTGCGGGTCGCGTTCCATGGCAGTGCGGTACGCATCGGCGGCGTCCCGCGGACGCCGCAGCCTTTCCAGGGCCTGTCCGCGCAGGTACGCCACCCGGGCAATACCGGGCAGGACGGTCTCAGCCCGATCGAGGACCGCGAGGGATGCTGCGGGGTCGGGATCGAGGAGGAGCTGTCCCGCGATGAACTGGGCCAGAAATGCGCCTGGCGCCAGGCGCGCGCCGGTTCCGGCCTGTCGCACGGCCTCTTCTCGGCGCCCTTGCACCACCAGGCTGACGGCGAGGAGGCTCCGCAGGATACCTGCCTCCCCCTCCCGCCGCACCGCCCGGCACACTGCGGCCTGGACCCCCTCGTCGCCGAGGGGCCCGAGCGATTCCTGAACGAAACCCGGGTAGAGCTGCCGCCCCAGTTCCAGTTCCTGCGCCTCGCCGAGAAGGTCGAGCTGCGACTTGCCGGTCACCGGGTTGACGGTGCAGGCGGCGAGGAGGACCACTGCGCCGGCGGCAACACCCAGTGGCACCCGCGACATGTCACACCTCCCAAGGACACCACCATCATACCGCCCTTCGGGCGGGGTCCGGCGGCAGGGCGCCTAGGAGGCGCGGTGCCACACGGTGCCGTGGGGGGTGTCTTCGATGACGATGCCGCGACCAGCAAGCTCGCTGCGAATGGCGTCGGCCCTGGCGAAATCCCTGGCGGCTCGCGCTGCGGCTCGCTCGGCGAGCAACGCTTCCACCTCGGCGTCGGCCGGGCCGACCTCGACGTCCGGGATCACCCCCAGCACGGCATCCACCCGCGCCAGGAAAGCCACCAGCTTTCCGCCCGCCACGCTCCCGACCCCCCCCTGGTCGAGGGCCTGGTTCACTCTGGTCAGGAGCGTGTGCAGAGCGGCGAGCGCCCGCGCCGTGTTGAGGTCGTCGGCCAGGGCCTCGTCGAACTCCGCCTCGGCGGCGGCTACGGCAGCTACTTCGAGATCGCCGTCCCCGGAGGCAGCCGGGGCGTAACGGAGGCGGCGCACGGTGTTGCCGATCCGGTCGAGGGCCGCCCTCGCCGCGCGCAGGCCGTCGAAGGTGAAGTTGAGCTTCTGCCGGTACGGCACGGAGATCAGGAGGTAGCGAATCGCCCGTGGATCGTGCCCCATCGCCACGAGATCGCGCAGGGTGTAGAAATTGCCGAGCGACTTGGCCATCTTCTGGCCGTCCACCACCAGATGCTCGGCATGGAGCCAGAAGCGGGCAAAGGGGACACCGGTGGCCGCCTCGCTCTGGGCGATCTCGTTCTCGTGATGGGGAAAGATGTTGTCCACACCGCCGCAGTGGATGTCGATAGACTCGCCGAGGAGGGCCATGGCCATGGCGGAGCACTCCAGGTGCCAGCCAGGACGCCCGGGTCCGAATGGGCTGTCCCAGCAGGGCTCGCCGGGGCGGTGGCCCTTCCACAGGACGAAATCCCGCACGTCCTCCTTCTCGTACTCATCGGCGTCCACGCGGGCGCCGGGCTTGACGTCGGCGAGGCGGATGCCCGACAGCTTGCCGTACGCCGGGAAGGTAGCCAACCGAAAGTAGGTCGAGCCGTCGAGGGCGTAGGTGTGGCCCCTGGCCTCAAGGCGCCGCACCAGCTCGATCATCTGCGGCACGTACTCGGTGGCCCGCGGGTAGTGCTCGGCCCGCGCCACGGAGAGGGTGGCGAGGTCCTCGAAAAAGGCGTCGACGAAGGGGTCGGTGTACTCCCGCAAGGAGACCCCCCTGGCGTTGGCGCCGCGAATCGTCTTGTCGTCGATGTCGGTGAGGTTCATCACCTGGGTGACGCGGTAGCCGAAGGCCTGCAACGTCCGCCGCAGCACGTCCTCGAAGAGGAACGTCCGCAGGTTGCCGATGTGGGCGTAGTCGTACACCGTCGGGCCGCAGGTGTACAGGCGAACGTGCCCCGGCTCGATCTCGTGGAACGTCTCCAGGCGACGCCCCAGGGTGTTGAGAAAGCGAATCTTCATCCCGCCTCCGAGCGCCATTGTAGCGTTGCAAAAACTCAGCTGGCGCCCGCCACGAACCGCCCGAAGTCGACCAGGCGCACCACCAGCTCGCCGTTGCGCTCCCACGGCAGTGGGTACTCGACGCCCAACTCGGCCCCATCGCGGCCGGCCCACTCCCGCCACAGGAGGTCGGTCGGCGCGAACACTCGCACCGTCGCGCCACCCATGCCCATGCGCTTAAGGTGCATCGCTGCACGTATCTCGCTCCGCCGCTGGACCTGCTCGAACAGTGACCGCGCGAGCCCGGGCCGGGCCACCGCCGGCACCGGGAATCCGCACACCACTTCCCACGCCGCCCCCGACTCGGCGTCCAACGGGAGGAGGGCCGGCAGCGCGTCGACCCCGCCGGCAAGGAGCGTCGGCGTGCCGCCCAGCAAGGCGGGCAGCGGTCCCCAGCCACCGGGGAACGCCGCGGCGGCGCGCACGACGACCGCCCCTTCCCCCGCGGAAACCTCGGCCAGGTTCACCGCGCGATGCGCGCCTGCTTCGAGGTCCACCACGGCGACCCGCAAAGTTCTCCCCGCCGCCACGAACTCGTCCAGGAGCGGCTCGACGACCCTCGCCTGGCGAGCCGCCAGGGCCCCAGGATCGAGCCAGCCAGCCAGCCGCCAGGGGTCGGGCCACACCGCCACCTCGGCGTCGTTGCCGAGCCGCGCCGCCGCGGCCGCCGCCTGGGACACGAACAGGGGGCAGCCCGCGGTCCCCTCCTCGCGCCACCTCCCTTCGCCTTCCGCAGCCCTGCCGAGCAGAGCCAAGAGCGCGAGTTCGGCGCCCAGGCCGACGCCGGCACCCACCTCCCAGCTCGCACCTTGACGGGCGAGTTCGGCAACGACCCCGGCGGCGAAGGCTGCCTGCACCCCGTCCGCCAGCACGGCGATACCTCGGGCGATTCGTGTCGGGCGCACCGCGCGATCGTAGCACGGGATCAGCGAGCTTTCGGAAGGAGCTCCACCGCCCCGTCGACGCTGCCCAGTGCCATCGCCACCGGCGCCAGACGAGCCGGCTCCCCCCAGGCGAAGATGGCCTCGTCGGCAAGGGAGAGCAGGCCGTCCCCGTCGTCGGCCAGCAGCACGGCGTAGCGACCGTTCCGGCGCAGCGCATCCCCGGCCGCAACGTCGACGCCCCAGCGCAGGAGGTCGCCACCTCGCCGGCGCCACCCCGAGGCGGTGGCTTCGAGGACCACCGGGGCCCCCCATCCGACGCCACCGGCCGCTGCTGCCGCGAAGTGCTCCGGTGTCGTGATGTAGCCCGCAGCCGCCAGGCGACTGGGTGGGAGGGGGAGGGGCCAGCCCTCGCCCCCCTCCCACACCCCTGGGCGGAAGGTGAAACAGCCGAGGCGCAGGAGCGGTGAGAGGGCCGCCGCCAGTCCGGCCGGGAGCGGCGCGTGCACCACGAAGGCCGGCACGGCCCCGGAAAACACCACCTCGGCTCCCGGGGAGCCGACCGCTTCCTGGGGCAGGAGACTGTCCGCCGTGCGGTAGCTCCCCACCCGGACCTTGATCCGGAACGTGCCCCCTGGCATGGCGTTGCCGGCCACGGTTCGCGCGAGAAAGTCGTCGTTGCGGGCGGCGAAGTCGAAGCGGGCGGCAAGCTCCCGTCCGAGTTCCGGGGCGAGGAAATCCCGGTAGGCCAGCTTGTCCGCCGTCTCCGGTCCGATGTCCTGCCAGCCGAGGAGCGAGGGCTCGACCGTGTACCAGCTGGCGCGAAGCTCCCCGCCGCTCGCCGGCCAGGCAGCAAGGGGCTCGACCTCGAGCCGTTGCCCCCCCACCTCGACAGCCGCATGCGGGCACAGGTGGCGCGGCGCGCCGGTGCCGCGCCGGTAGGTCACCACGGCGTACAGTTCCACCGGCGTACCGGCCGGGAAGACCCGCCACGCATCGGAGGCCACTGCCTCGTCACCGCCGCGAAACACCACACGAACCGCCTCCAGGTGCGGCCGGGTCGCCTGGCGCCAGCTCCACCAGCCAATCACGACCAGCACCCCCGCCACGAGGAGGGAAAAGATCCGTACGGCCGAGCGGGTTTCCGACTCCACGGGCGGATTCTAGCCTGCCCGGGAGCGCCCGCGTGCCGCCGTGGCGCGCGTACAATCCCGGCCATGGCCGTGCGGGTCGATCTGGCCGGACGCGAGGTGGTCTGCTCCGTGCACGACCTCCTGGCCGACCCCACCCGTCGAAGCGCCGGCGGGCTCGGCGAGGGCCTGGCCCGACTGACCGTGGGTTCCGAGCTGCACCGCCTCGTCCAGCACCAGCGGCAGGCCGAGGACCCCCGTTACCGAGCGGAAGTGCCCGTGGACACGGTGCTCACCGTCGATGGCTGGAAGCTGCGGGTGATGGGTCGGGCCGACGGCGTCGTCCACGACCCGGCGCGACCGGTGGTGGAGGAGATTAAGACCCTCCACTTCCGGACCGAGCTGTACCAGCTCTTCGGCCAGGAGCGCCTCGAGCGCTACCGCTGGCAAGTCAAGCTGTACGCCTATTTGCTGTTTCCCGAAGGCGGCGCCGCCGCCCGGTTGCTCCTCGTCGACCTCGGCGGCGAGGAGCAGCGTCAGGAGGAGGTGCCCTGGCACCCCGGCGAAGTTGCCGCGTACCTGCGCGCCCGCCTGCACTCGCTGGTGGCTGCCGAGCGTCAGCGGGAGGCGCTCTGCGCGCGCTGGCGCGCCGCCGCCGAGGTGCTGCCCTTCCCATTCCCGGCGCCGCGCCCCGTCCAGACCGAGGCCATGGCCGCTGTGGACGACGCCCTCCTGGCGTCCCGCCATCTCCTCCTCCAGGCCCCGACCGGGGTGGGCAAGACCGCCGCCGCCATCTTCCCCGCCGTCCGCAACGCCCTGATCACCGGCCGGCGCGTCCTCTTCCTCACCGCCAAGACCCTCCAGCAGAAGCTCGCCGTCGAAACGTTGCAGCGCATGCAAGACGGGCAGTGGCGCTCGGTGCAGCTCCGCGCCAAGGCCAAGATGTGCGCCAACCGCGAGGTGATCTGCCACGAGGAGTTCTGTCCCTTTGCCCGCGACTACGGCGCCAAGGTGGCCCAGCGCGGGGTGCTGGAAGCGCTGCTGGCGACGGCGCCCCACCTGGACCCCGACGCCATCTTCGAAACGGCCCGGGCGGCCGAGGTGTGCCCCTTCGAGGTGTCCCTGGACCTCCTGCCGCACTGCACCGCCGTGGTCTGCGACTACAACTACGTCTTCGACCCGGCCATCGCCCTGTTCGGCAGCGCCGAGCACGGCGAGCTCGAGGACTGCTACCTGGTCATCGACGAGGCTCACAACCTGGTGGACCGCTCCCGCGACTACTTTTCCCCACAGCTTTCCCGCGCCATCGTCCGGCAGGCGCGGCAGGTCGTCGAGGGCTTCCGCCAGCGCGTCTGCCGGCAGCTCGACGAGCTTCTGGGCGAGCTCGAGGCGCACCTTTCAGGGTGCGTCCGGGGCGTTCTCGGGCAGCGCGCCGGGGTGGCGGAGACCGCCCTCGACCACAAGGCCCTCGTGGCCTTTCGCCTGTCCCTCGACGCCCTGGTGAGCCCCTACTTCCTCTTCAAGCGTTCGGCAGAGCTGTGGCTCGCCGACGATCCCGTGATCCGCGTCCTCCTCTCCCTCGCCCGCCTGGTCGATCTCGCCACGGACGGCGGCCGCGAGTTCGTTTCCCTGGCCGAGCGCCGGGAGGGGAAGGATGGCGACGAGGTGCTGCGCATCTTCTGCCTCGACGCGGCCCGCTTCACCGGTCGCGTCCTTCAGCGCTCGGCGGGGTGCGTGGCCATGTCGGCGACCCTCCAACCCTTCGAGTTCTACCGCGACCTGCTCGGTTTCGAGGCGGACCGTACCGATACCCTCGCCCTCCCCTCCCCCTTCCCCCCCGAACACCGCCTCATCGTTGCCGTGGACACGGTGGACACCTCGTACCGTAGGCGCGCCGCGAGCTACGGGCCCATCGCCGAGCTGATCAAATCGCTCGCCCCGCCGAACCGCAACGCCATGGTCCTCTTTCCCTCCTACGCCTTCCTCCGCGAGGTCGCCGCCCGCCTCGCCGTCCCCGGCCATCGGGTAGAGGTGCAGCGGGGCGAGGACTCGGATCGCCTGCGCCATCAGATCCTCGAGCGCCTCCGCACCAGCCGCGAGCCGGTGCTGCTCCTCGGCGTCCTCGGCGGCGTCTTTGCCGAGGGCGTCGACTACCCTGGCGACATGCTCTCGGAGGTCATCGTCGTCTCGCCCGGCCTGCCGCAGGTGGGCCCCGAGCGGGAGTTGCTCAAGGGGTACTTTTCGGAACGCTACGAGCGGGGGTTCGAGTACGCCTACCTGGTGCCGGGCCTGACCCGGGTCGTGCAGGCGGCGGGACGCCTCATCCGCTCGGCCGAGGACCGCGGCGTCATCGTCCTGATCTGCGAGCGCTTCCTCAAGGAGCCGTACCTGTCGCTGCTGCCCGAGGAATGGCGCGCCGGCGGCGTTGCCGCCCTCCGCCCCGCCGACCCGGTGGCCGCCGTGCACCAGTTCTTCGCCTCCCTCGACGGCGTGTGCTAGGCTCTTGCTGCACGCTACCTCGAGGGGGGGACCATGGCCACCATTGCAACCGTACTCGCGGAGAAGGGCAGCCGCCACGTGGTGTCGGTGGCGCCCACGGACACCGTGCAACGGGCCGTGCAGGTCATGTGCGACGCCCGGGTCGGAGCTGTCCTCGTCAGCGAAGGGGCGCTGCCGCGCGGCATCTTGAGCGAACGGGACCTCATGACCCGCATCATCCTCGCCGGCCGCGACCCAAACATTACGACCGTACAGGAGATCATGACCACCGAGGTGGCCTGTATCGGCCTCGACGCTTCCGTCGACGAGGCCATGGCCATCATGACCGAGCGGCGCTGCCGCCACCTGCCGGTGGTCGAGGGCAACGAGCTGGTCGGCCTCGTGTCCATCGGCGATCTCGTGCGCCACGAAAGCCAGGGCAAGGAGTTCACCATCCGGATGCTCACCGACTACATCCGCGGCAAGTACCCGGGCTGAGCGGCACGCCCCATCGCCAGCCTCGAAGGCGACGGGAACGCGGCCTGCGCGTGCCTCGGAATCATCGTACGCGACGGGATCCTCCGGCCGCCTGCAGCGGCCTCAGGAGGAGCGACCACACGAACCCGCCTCCCACCTTGGCGGCGAACTGGCCGAGAGTCACCCAGGCAGCGAAGCCGCCGAACGCCACGGTAGGGAACACGATACTGTCCACGAGCGCCCCGAAAAGGTTGGAGCCGTTGACTTTGACCAGGTAGTGCCGGTCCCGGAGGAGGTGAAAGCTCACGGCGTCGACGGTGGAGGCAGCGGCAAAGGCGAGGAAGCTGGCGAGCGCCACCTGGGCAGCGTCGCGGTTGAGGAGCCACGAGATGACGGAGCCGCAGGCAATGAGCGAGGCCATCTTGGGCAACAGACGGTGACGGCGCCACGCCTCGTGGAGGGCGTCGCGAAGCGAAAGGTCGAGCCCGATGAAGACGAAAGCCACGAGGAAGACCGCGCGGGCCCCGAAGCGGGTCACCAGGAGATTGGCCGCCACGATCGCCACGAGATACACGACGACCATCAATGAGGGGTGTCTGCGCACCGGGCTCCTCATGCCTGCCGCCCCCCCGCCGGGCAGCGGACCCTCCCCGTTCCTGAGCGCAGCATCAGCGCTCCCACAGGTTGAACTTCAGGATGCACCAGATGGCCTCGAACCCGTCCCGCCAGCCAATCTTCTTGCCCTCCGCGTAGGTACGACCGTGATAGGCGATCGGCACCTCGTAGATGCGAACCCCCATCCTCGCCACTCGCGCCGTGAACTCCGGCTCGAAGCCGAACCGCTCGGAGGTGATGCGCAACCGTTCCCGGACCTTTCGCGTGAACACCTTGTAGCACGTCTCCATGTCGGAGAGGTTGATATCCGTCAACATGTTCGACAGCAGTGTCAAGAACCGGTTGCCCACCCAGTGCCAGAAGAAGAGCACCCGGTGTGGGCCGGCCAGAAAGCGGCTGCCGTAGACCACATCGGCTCGCCCATCGAGGATCGGCTGCAGCAGGGTCGGGTAGTCGGCCGGATCGTACTCGAGGTCGGCGTCCTGGACGATGACGATATCGCCCGTGGCCGCCGCCAGGCCGGTCCGTAGCGCCGCGGCTTTCCCCTGGTTGCGGTCGTGCCGGAGCTTGATCATCCGGCCGGGGCGGGTGGCGTCGGCCGGGTACACGTACGCCTCGATGGCCGCTGCCGTGCCGTCGCGGGAACAGTCGTCCACGACCACCACCTCGACGGCCCGCACCGCATCGGGGAAAGGTGCGTAGCTCACGCGGTCGAGCAGCGGCCGCACCGTTGCCTCCTCGTTGTACGCCGGAATCACCACCGACACGGTCCGCTCGTCCATACCCTCCCCTGCACGCACCGGGCAAGGCCCCGCGCCGCAGCAGTGTAGCCTGTCCCGCCTCGCTCACGCCTCGCATCGTTGGGTAGCGGCGCATGGGAATGAGCCTGCCAAGGCTCTTCCCTCGCCGCCCAGCACCTTCCAGCCGGCAGGTTATCGCCGCGACAGCCGTCGGCGCGGGGCATGCACAAGTGGATGGACGATCCGGCCTCCCACGAAGGTGTAGTCCACGCGCGCCCACTGCAGCTCTTCCGGAGTCATGTGGTACGGGTCCGCGGTCCACACGATGAAGTCCGCCAGCTTGCCCGCCACCAGGGTCCCCCGGCTGTCCTCCTGGTGACACGCAAAAGCGCCGCCGAGGGTGTACGCCCGCAGCGCCTCGTGGATGGTGAGCGCCTGATCGTCACCGATGATGTTGCCGCTGTATGTCTTGCGATCCAACGCTGCGGCCATCGACACTTGCGGGCTATACCACGGGATGGTTGGCGCATCCGAGCTCAAGGCCACCGCGACCCCAGCGTCCATCCACTCACGAACCATGAGAATCCGGTCCATGCGCTCCTCGCCGAGGATCGATCGCCATACATCGCCGCTGACACGCAAGAACGCCGGCTGGGTGCTGACGACCACGCCCAGATCCTTCATCCGCTGTGTGCTCTCGCGCTTCGTCACGATGCAGTGCTCCAGGCGGTGGCGGGGGTTCGCCCGCGGGTACGCATTCATGGCCTCCTCGTAGGCCTCGAGGGTGAGGTCGGTGGCGGCGTCGCCGACGCAGTGGACGGAGATCTGGTGGCCCGCCGCGTGGAGCGCCCGCACCGCCGACTTGAAGGCAGCGGGGTCCCAGGTCGTCGTTTGCCAGGAGATGCCGTTGTGCGGCTCGTGGCAGAACGCCGTTGGCATCTGGCCGTCGATCAGGAACTTGGCGCCGGCAGTGCGGCAGAAGGCGTCTTCGTACTGGGGCAGCGAGTTGAGTGCTGTGCCGACGTCGGCAGGGTACTCACAGGTGAAGTACAGGGTGGCCCGCAGCGATAGGTTCCCTTCCCTGGCCACCTGCTGGTAGTCGGCGAGGGAATCGGTCCCCCGCACATTGTTGTCGTGAAAGGTCGTCACACCGAACGAGGCGAACAGCGACAGCGCCTGCGGGATGCCGGCCCGGATGTCCTCGTCGCTGTACTGTGGCATGTGCCGGCGAACGAGATCGAGCGCCCGGTGGTTGTACAGGACCCCGGTGGGTTCGCCGCCGGCACCGCGCTCGATAATGCCGCCCGGGGGATTGGGAGTGGACGCCGAGATCCCAGCAATCTCGAGCGCTCGGCTGTTCACGGTGCCCATGTGGCCGGCCTGCTGGAGCAGGAAAACGGGCTTGTCAGCGCACGCGGCATCGAGGTCCCAACGGTCCGGTATGCCGTCGGCGCCGGCGGTGAGAAACGCGGCAATCACCCAGGCATCGGGCTCGAGTCCGGCGGCGTACTTCGCCAGCTCGGCTTGCAGCGTGGCGAGGCTGATGACGGCCGGCGGCATGAGGGGTACGTAGTACGTGCCGTACATCGGCACCACTTGCAGGTGGAGATGCGAATCTACGAAACCGGGAGTGACCGTCCGGCCCCTGAGGTCGATCTGGAACGTCTCCGGACCGATGAGCGCCCCAATCGCCGCATCGCTCGCGACGGCCTGGACGAGGCCACCCCGAACGGCAAGCGCCTCGGCCACCGGCCGGCCCGCCTCCATGGTGACGATCCGGCCGCCGAGTAACACCGTGTCGGCGTAGTTGACGAGCGACTCCGACTCGCCGACATCGGACAGCAGCTTCGCGGGAGACAATGCAGCCGTTCCGGCCGCCGCTGCTGCCATCCTCAGGAACTCCGCCCGTGTAACGCGCCCGTGAGAGTCTCTCATGCCAACCTCCCGATTTTCGGAATCCTCTCGTCCGCGGCATGGTGCCAAGGTGACCGACCGTCGCCGGCTCGCGCCGCTGCATCTCCTCCCAATCAACCTTGGTTTTCCCTGTTCCCGAGTATCTGGCCCAGCGTCATCAATGTCAAGGTCTTGCAAACCGGGACGGCCGACGACAGGCGGCAGGATGGTGCCGCCCACGCCCCACACCCCATCGCGCAGCTCGCTGTGGGCGCGCGTAGAATCCAACCAGGAGCGTTGCATGACCTGGACGCTATCGTTGCCGGCGCTCTTGGCCCTGGCCTGGGGGATCGGTGGCCTCCTCGCCTGGGACGCCCGCCGCCAGGTCATCGGTGCGGCCCAGCGGCCGTGGACCATGGCCGCTCTGGCGCTGGTGGCCCTCGCCATGGCCCTTGCGCTTCTGGGCGTCCCGGCGCCGTGGCCGGAGCAGGTCCTGCGCGGCGTCCTGCTGGTCGAGGCCGGTGTGGGCCTGGCGCTCCTCGCCCGTCGGGGTCGGCGCCGTGGATGAGGCCGACCTGCCGCCGGTCCAGCTCCCCATCGAGGACGCCATCGATCTGCACCCCTTCGCCCCCGGCGAGGTCCTCGATGTGGTGCGCGAGTACCTCGAGTGCGCCCGGGCGGCCGGCTTTCGCGAAGTGAGGCTCATCCACGGCCGCGGCCGCGGGGTCCAGCGCGCGGCCATCCGCTCCTTGCTCGCCACCCTCCCCTACGTGCTGGCTGCGGCCGACGCGCCGCCCGAGCGGGGCGGCTGGGGCGCCACCGTCGTGTTCCTCGCCCCTGCCGAGGGCGGCTAGTCGAGATCGATGTCGCGGATGGGCTTCTCGACGGGCTGGCTCGTGGCGGTCTCGAGCAGCTTGCGGAACTTCTCCTCGCGGATCTGCGAGCCGGCCCGCTCGGCCCGCATGGCTTCGGCCATCTTGGCCGCGGCCTGCTCCTTCTCCCTCGAAAGGGCGGCCAGCCGCTCCTCGATGGAGGTCTTGCCGCCAGGTTGCTCGGGGACCGTCACCGACACCACGACCCCTTCCTCGGCGTCCACTTCGAGGAGCGCCTGGCAGTGCGGACAGCTCACCGTGAAACGTCCCATGGCCCGGCCTCCCGACCCGATTCTACGCCACCTTGACCTCGCCCTTGCACCCCGGGCCGGGACGCAGCCATGCGTGCACCTTCGCGGACCGATGGCCGCTACCCACCCGTGATCAGCCGATCGAGCACGGCCAGGAACTTCTCGTTCTCCTCCCGCGTCCCCACCGACACGCGGGCGCAGTTGACGAGCCCCGGCCCGCCCACCGGCCGGATGATCACCCCGAGCCGTTGGAAATCGAGGAACAGCTTCTTGATGTCACGATCGAACTCGATGAGCACGAAGTTGGTCACGGACGGCGTGTAGCGCACCCCGCGACGGCCCAGTTCGCGCTCCAAGAACGCCATTTCCGCCAAGTTGTGGTTGCGCGAGCGCGCCGCCCACTCCTCGTCGTCGAGGGCGGCCAACGCTGCCGCCTGGGCGAGGGAGGTGGTGTTGAAGGGGGAGCGGACGCGGTTCAAGGTGGCGATCACCTCGGGGGAGGAGATGCCGTAGCCGATGCGGATGCCGGCGAGGCCGTAGATCTTCGAGAAGGTACGGAGGACGATGACGTTGCGCCCCGCCTTGAGGTCGTCGAGGCCGTCCGGGTAGTCCTCCTTGTTCACGTACTCGTGATAGGCCTGGTCGAGGACGACGAGCACCCCTTCCCCCGCCGCCGCCAGCAGCCGGTCCAGCTCCGCCCGGGTGGTGTAGGTTCCGGTGGGATTGCAGGGGTTGGCCACGTAGACGAGCTTGGTTCGCTCGGTGATGGCCGCCGCCATGGCGTCCACGTCGTGGCGCCGACCCGGCGCACAAGGGGCGGCCAGGGCCCGGCCGTTCACCTGGTTGACGGCCAGCTCGTACATGACGAAGGACTGCTGCGAGATCACCGCCTCGTCGCCGTCCGCGAGGTAGGCGCGGGCGATCATCTCGATGATCTCGCACGAGCCGCTGCCGAGGATGATCTGATCCAGGTCAACCCCGAGCCTTTCGCCGAGGGCGCGGCGCAGCGCGTAGCCGCTGCCGTCCGGGTAGCGGTTCAGGTTCGGCAGGGCCTCGCGAATGGCCGCGAGGGCCTTTGGCGAGGTGCCGATGGGGTTCTCGTTGGAGGCCAGCTTGACGATCTCGCTGACGCCCAGCTCCCGCTGGACCTCCTCGATGGGTTTGCCGGGGATGTACGCCGACAGTCTTCGAATGTACTCCGGTGCTTGCGGTCCGCGCATGGTCCTTCCTCCCCGCTTGCCGCCCCCCACGGCGAAGCGCCTCGATCTCGTCCTCCCGCAGTTCGCGAAACGCCCCAGCACGCAGATCGGCATCGCGGATCGGCCCGATGGCGGTGCGGATCAGCCGCTGGACGGGATGCCCCGCGCGCTGGAACAGCTCCCGCACCTCGTGGGTCTTCCCCTCCCCCACCACCACCCGCCACCAGGAGCTCGAACCCGAGACCGTAACTTTCACGAGCGTCACCTCGTTCGGCACCACCCGCCGCCCCTCGATGACCACGCCGCGCTGCAGCCTCCGCTGCGCGTCTTCGTCGGGCACCCCCCGCACCTTGACGGTGTACTCGCGCAAGACGCCGTAGCGCGGGTGCGCCACCCGCTGGGCGAACTCGCCGTCGTTGGTCAGCAGCAAGAGCCCTTCCGAGTGGTAGTCGAGCCGCCCCACCGGAAAGAGACGCCCGCCGACCCGGCCCCGGACGAGGTCCAGCACGGTGCGGCGCCCCTCCGGATCCTCGGTGGTCGTGACCACGCCGGGCGGCTTGTAGAGCAAGAGGTAACGCAACCTCTCTGGGAGCTTGACGCGCTTGCCGTCCACCTTGACGCTCGCTCCCTCCTCCACCCGCTCGCCGAGGACGGCCACCCGCCCGTTGACCGTGACCCGGCCGTCCCGGATCAGATCCTCCGCCTCCCGGCGGGAACAGACCCCCGAGCGCGCCAGAAACTTCTGCAGCCGCTCAGCCGGCAACGATGCCTCCCTCGCCACTGTCCTCGGGCTGCTCCGGGTTCGGCAGATCCGCCAGGCTCGAAATCCCGAAGTGCACCAGAAACTCGTTGGTGGTCCGGTAGAGGAGCGGCGTTCCCACCACCTGCTTGCGACCGGCCACCCGTACCAGTTTGCGTTCCACGAGGGTCCGCATCACTCCAGCCGAGTTGACGCCGCGCAAGAAGTTCACCTCGGGCAAGGTGACCGGCTGGCGGTAGGCAACGATGGCCAGGGTTTCCAGGGCGGCCTGGGAAAGCCTGGCACGGGACCGCACGCCGAGGAAGGCGCGGATCGCCGCCTCGTGCTCTGGGCGGGTCGCGAGCCGGAACCCCCCCGCCACGCGCTCCAGCATCACCCCGCTCGCGGGGTGGCCGTGGCGCGCTTCGAGCACCGAGAGGGCTTCCTCGACCTGGGCGACGGTCACCCCCCCCCCTGCCACCTCGGCCAGCACCTCGGCGCGGACGGGTTCCCCCGCCACCGCCAGGATGGCCTCGCAGAGGGCCGCGAGCGCCGAGACGTCAGCCACCACCGAGCGCCTCCACAGGCAACGGCCGCCCCGTCGCCGTCACGAAGATCTCGGCAAAGAGGGTACGCTGGTGGAGCTGGGCGACCCCCAGTCGCACGAGTTCGAGGCCAGCGATGAACCAGGTCACCGCCTCCAGACGATCCGGTCGGGTGAGCAGGTGGGAGAGGAGCGGGAAGGCTTGCTCTCCCTGGATCAGTTCGAACAGCGCCAGCATCTTTTCCTGCACCGTATATCGTAGGGGCGCAAGCTGCAACGCCTGCGGGTGCTCGCGCTGGTACCGTTCGAGCACCTCGCGCATGGCGTCGGCGAGGGTGAGGAGATCGACCGCCTCGAGGGGCAGCTCCTCGGCTTCCTGCGAAGGTGCCGGCAGCTCCAGGGCGACGATGCCGCGCCGCACCTCGTCGAGACCGGCGAGGACTGCCGCCTGCGCCTTGACCTTCTCGTACTCGACGAGCCGCGCCACCAGCTCGCGCCGCGGGTCCTCCTCGTCGTCGGCGTGGCGAGGCAGCAGCATGTGGGACTTGATGGCGAGCAGCCACGCCGCGACCACCAGGTACTCGCCGGCGACCTCCAGGTCCAGCTCCTCCATGTGCCGGAGGACGGCGTGGAACTGGTCGCAGATCTTGACGATGGGGATGTCCCAGATGGACACCTTGTGCTCGCGCACCAGATGCAGCAACAGGTCGAGGGGGCCCTCGAAGACCGGCAGTGCCACGGCCGGCCGCCGGACACCTTCGAGAGTCAGGGCGCCAGCAGAACCCATACCAGCCCGTTCACGAAGGGCCGCAGCAGCACGCCGAGAAGCCCCAGCCAGAGGAGCGCAAAGAGGAGCAGCATCCCGTAGCGCTCGAGGCGCGCGTATTCGTAGCGCAGGCGGGGCGGCAGGAGCGCGCTCAACAGGTGCGAGCCATCCAGGGGAGGAATGGGGATGAGGTTGAACACGGCCAGCACCACGTTGATCATCGCCAGGGAGAAGAGCAGGTAGATGAGGGGCGCAGCGACGCCGCCGACGCCGACGGCCCCTTCCGACAGCACAGCGACGAGGAGGGCGCGGAAGCCCGGCATGGTGCCCTTGAGGATGAGGAGCACCAGCACCGTGGCCAGGGCCAGCAGGATGTTGGAGACCGGGCCGGCGAGCCCCACCAGGGCCGGGTCTCGCCTGGGGTTGCGGAGGTTGCGCGGGACGAAGGGCACCGGCTTGGCCCAGCCGATGATCGGGGCACCCAGCACCGCCAGCATCAGGGGAAAGAGAACCGTCCCGACGGGGTCGATGTGCTTGATGGGGTTCAAGGTGATGCGGCCGAGCCAGCGCGCCGTCGGGTCTCCGAGCCGCTCGGCCATCCAGCCGTGGGCCGACTCATGGAGGGAGAGGGCCAGGGCAAAGGCCATGAGCTGGATGACGATCTCGGGGAGACGGAGGAGGACGCTCTCCATGGCGGGGGCATGGTAGCAGAGTCACCCCTGGCCGCGCCTTGCTACACTCTTGGCGAGGTGCCAGAGCGCGATCACGTGTTCGTCTCGGGACTGGAGGTCTACTGCCTCATTGGCGTGCAGCCGTGGGAGCGGGAGGTCAAGCAGAAGGTCCGCATCGACCTGGATCTGGAAACCGACTGCCGGTCGGCCGGCGCCAGCGACGACCTGGCCGACGCCCTCGACTACCGGGCCGTGACCAAGCGGGTACTTGCCCTCGTCGAAGGAAGCTCGTACCGGCTCGTCGAGGCCCTTGCCGAGGCCGTTGCGAGCACCGTACTCGAACACTTTCCTACCGCCGCCGCCGTCACCGTCCGCCTCGCCAAGCCCGGCGCCGTGCGCTTTGCCGAGGCAGTGGGCGTCGTCATCCGGCGCACCAGGGATCGGTGACGTGAGCAGGGCCTTCGTCCTCTTCGGCGCCAACGTCGAGCCCGAACGCCACCTTCTCCGCGCCCTGGCCTTGCTGCGTGCCCGCTTCGAGGTGAAGGCCACCTCACCGGTCTTTCGCACCGCGCCGGTAGGGGATGTGGACCAGGCCGATTTCCTCAACGTCGCCGTGGAGCTGCGGACGACGGATCCCCCCGAGCTCGTCCAGGCCCGGCTGCACGAGATCGAGGAGCTGCTCGGACGCCGCCGCGACCCCTCCCGCCCCCTGGGTCCGCGCACCGCCGATCTCGACCTCGTGCTGGTGGAGGGGGTGCACGGGCGGTTCGGCACCCTCGAACTCCCCGCCCCTTCCCTGGCCGACCAGGCCTTCGCCCTGGTGCCCCTGGCGGCCCTCGCCCCCGACCTCCCCCACCCCACCCTCGGCGTACCCTTGGCCGAGCTGGCCCGGCGCGCCGCCGCTTCCCTCCCTCGTTCACCCGAGCCTGTCGAGGTGACCCACGACGCTCCGCGGGTGGCGCTGGTCACCGGCGGCGCCGTGCGCCTCGGCCGGGCCATGGTCGAAGCGTTCGCCGCCATGGACTTCGCCGTGGCTTTTTCCTATCGAAGCTCGACAGCGGCTGCGGCCTCCCTCCACGATTCCCTGACCCGCGCCGGCGCCCAGGTCCTGGCCGTCGAGGCCGATCTCGCCGAACCGAAAGCCCGAGCGGCCCTCGTCGAGGCGGTCCTGGTGCGCTTCGGGCGCCTCGACGTGCTGGTGAACAACGCGGCTGTCTTCCCTCGGACGCCACTGCCGACCCTCACCGAAGCCACCTTCCACGAGGTGCTGGCCATCAACCTCGCGGCACCGGTCTTTCTCGCCCGCGCCGCTGCCGGCGTCCTCCGTCACCTTTCGGGGTGCATCGTCAACATTGCCGATATCTACGGCACCTTTCCCTTGCGCGACCACCTGGCGTATTCGGTCTCCAAGGCAGCGCTCATCGCCGCCACCCGGGCGCTGGCGGTGGAGCTCGCCCCCGAGGTGCGCGTCAACGCCGTGGCGCCGGGGATCGCCCTCTTCCCTCCCTCCTACGGCGAGCAGGCGCGGCAACGGTTGCTCCGCCGCACCCTGCTCCAGCGGGAAGGGGGCGCTGACGAGGTGGCCGCCGCGGTCCGCTACCTGGTCGACGGCACCCACACCATGACCGGACAGGTGCTGGTCCTCGACGGCGGCCGCACCGTGACCCTCTGAGCGCCACCGCCGGTCAGCCCGCCGCAACGCTATACTCGCGCCATGCACCTCATCGTCAACCCCGCTGCGGCTGGCGGTCGGGTGGGACGGCACTGGCGGCGCATCCGCGAACGCCTGTCGCGGTCCGGGCTCGACCTCCCCTTCACCCTCACCCAAGCCCCCGCCCACGCCACGGAGCTCGCGGCGGAGGCGGTGTCGAAGGGCACCGAGGTGGTGGTGGCGGCGGGCGGCGACGGCACCATTTGCGAGGTGGTCGAGGGGCTGCACCGGGCCGGACGAGGTACCCTGGCCATCCTCCCCCTCGGCACCGGCAACGACGCCGCTCGTACCTTGCGGCTGCCCCTCCGTCTCGAGGACGCAGCGCGCAGCATCCTGGCCGGTGTTCGCCGCCGCGTGGACCTCATCCGGGCCGGCAACCGCGTGGTGCTCAACGCCATCGGCATCGGACTCTTGGGCGACATCAACGTCAACGCCCAGAAGGTCAAGTACGTGCGCGGCATCGCTGCCTACCTGGCGACGGCGGCGGTCAGCCTCTTTCGCTACCGCGGCCCGCAGGTGACCGTCGAGGCGGACGGCTTTGCCTACCGCGGCTCCCTCCTCATCATGGCCATCCACTCCGGGCCGTCGACGGGCGGCGGGTTCCGGCTGACCCCCGACGCCGTCCCCGACGACGGGAGGCTCGACGCCTGCATCGTCGAGCATCTCCCCGTACGCGCGAGGGTCCACCGGCTGCTCTGCGCCTTGCGAGGCACCTTGGGCCAGCAGCCCGGCTCGCACCCGTTCCGCTTCACCCGCCTCCACCTGCGCACCGAGACGGCCCTCCCCGCCCATCTTGACGGCAACCCCTGGCACATCGCCCCACCGGGCACGAGCTTCGAGGTGTTGCCCGCCGCCCTCGAGGTGGTGGCCCCGCCCGTCTGAGGGTATCGGTTCCTCCCGTGGGGTGGAGGGGACGACGAAGGGCGGCGACCGGTACGGACCGGCCGCCGCCCCCGTTGTTCCTCGAAAGCCTGGACTACTTCACGACCTTGCGAATCATCTCCTCGATGACGCCTGGCTCCAGCTCCTCGAGCTCGTAGGTGACGCCAGCGATGGGCTTGTTGACCTTCAGGATGCGGGTGAGATCGATGGGCGTGCCCTCCACCACCACGTCGCACGGGGTCGCGTTGATGGTGGCTTCGAGATCGGCGAACTGCTGGTCCGAGTACCCCATGGCCGGCAAGATGGCGCCGGAGTTGGGGTACTTCTTGTAGGTCTCGGCGATGGTGCCCTGGGCGTAGGGCTTGGGGTCGACGATCTCGGCGGCGCCGGCGTTCTTGGCGGCGAACCAGCCGGCCCCGTAGGTCATCCCGCCGTGCGTCAGGGTCGGCCCGTCTTCCACCACCAGCGCTCGCTTGCCGGCGATCAGCTCGGGCCTGTCCACGGTGATGCGCGAGGCGCACTTGATGACCCGCGCCCGCGGATTGTGTTGACGGCAGTTGTCGAGCACCTCCTCCACCTTCACCGGATCCGCCGTCTGCACCTTGTTGACGATGAGGAGATCGGCCAGGAGGAAGTTCGTCTGGCCCGGGTAGTAGGTGAGCTCGTGCCCGGGACGGTGCGGGTCGACGAGGGTGATGTACAGGTCGGGCTTGAAGAAGGGGGTGTCGTTGTTGCCGCCGTCCCAGAGGATGACGTCGGCTTCCTGCTCGGCTTCCCGCAAGATCCGCTGGTAGTCCACGCCGGCGTAGACGATGAACCCGTTGTCGATGTGCGGCTCGTACTCCTCCCGCTCCTCGATGGTGCAGTCGTAACGGTCCAGATCCTCGTAGGTCTCGAAGCGCTGGCACGCCTGCTGCGCCAGGTCCCCGTACGGCATGGGGTGGCGCACCGCCACCACCCGCTTGCCGAGGCGCTTCAAGATGCGCGAGACGAAGCGCGAGGTCTGGGACTTCCCCACCCCCGTGCGCACGGCGACGATGGCGATGACCGGCTTGGTCGACGGCAGCATGGTGCGGCGCGCCGAGCAGATACCGAAGTTGGCGCCCCACGCCACCACGTGCGAACCCTTATCCATGACGTACTGGTGGGACACGTCCGAGTAGGAGAACCAGACATCGTCGATGTCGTGCTGCTTGATGAGCCGTTCCAGCTCCTCCTCGGCGACGATGGGGATCCCCTGGGGGTACAGCGGCCCGGCAAGCTCGGGCGGGTACAACCGCCCTTCGATCTCCGGGATCTGGGTGGCGGTGAACGCCACCACCTCCACCTCGGGATTGTCCCGGAACAAGCAGTTGAAGTTGTGGAAGTCCCTGCCTGCGGCTCCCATGATGATTGCCTTGCGCCTCGCCATGTTCCACCTCCCTCAAGGTGCCCCGGGGCTGCCTGGCAGACCGGGGGGCCCGGCTGGCGAACCGGGCAGCTCCGCCGGGTAAGGCTGAACCGGCGGCGTTTCTGGCTTGTCTCAGCGGGGACGCGGTCGGGGCACGCGCACCACGCCGTGCCCCCTCGACCCCTCCCCTCTCGTACGTCACTCCCACTCGATGGTGCCGGGCGGCTTCGACGTCACGTCGTAGACCACCCGGTTCACCCCCCGCACCTCGTTGACGATGCGACGCGCCACCCGATCCAGCACCTCGGGCGGGAAACGGTACCAGTCCGCCGTCATGAAGTCGTCGGTGGTGACGGCCCGCAGCGCCACCACGTGCTCGTAGGTGCGCTGATCCCCCATCACGCCGACGCTTCTCACCGGCAACAACACCGCCAGCGCTTGCGCAATGTCTCGGTACAGCCCCGCCGACCGGACCTCCTCCATGAAGATGGCGTCGGCCCGCTGGAGCAACGCGGTCCGTTCCGGCGTCACCTCGCCCAGGATCCGCACCGCCAGGCCCGGCCCCGGGAAGGGGTGTCGCCAGACGAACTCGTCGGGCAACCCCAGTTCCTGGCCGAGCCGCCGCACCTCGTCCTTAAAGAGGTCGCGCAGCGGCTCGACGAGCGCGAGCCCCAACCGCTCCGGCAGACCTCCCACGTTGTGGTGGGTCTTGATGGTCGCCGAGGGCCCCCGCACCGAGGTGGACTCGATGACGTCCGGGTACAGCGTTCCCTGCGCCAGGTAGCGGGCGTCGGCAAAGCGCCGGGCCTCCTCCTCGAAGACAGCGATGAACTCGTGACCGATCCGCCGCCGCTTCTCCTCGGGGTCCTCCACCCCCGAAAGGCGCCCGAAGAAGCGGGCCGCGGCATTGACCCGATGGACAACGAGGCCGTACCTGGCAAAGCGTTCGACCACCTTGTCCCCTTCGTCGAGGCGCAGCAGCCCGGTGTCGACGAAGATGGGCACCGTCCGCTCCCCCACCGCCTCGCGGCACAGGAGGGCAGCGACGGTGGAATCGACGCCGCCGGAGACGGCCACGATGACCCGCCCCGCTCCCACCTTCGCGGCGATGCTCGCCACCGCCTCGCGCCGGATGGACGCCGGGGTCCAGTCGCGCCGTGCCCCACAGAGGCCGAGGAAGTTGTCGAGGATCTGCCTGCCGTACTCGGTGTGGCGCACCTCGGGGTGGAACTGAATGCCGAAAAACCGCCGCGCCTCGTCGGCCATGCACGCCACCGGCGAGTTGGCCGTCCGTCCTCGTGCGGCAAAACCCGCGGGCAGTCGCGTCACCCGGTCGCCGTGGGACATCCAGACCCGCTGCCGCCGCGGCGTGCCGAAAAACAAGGGGCAGTCGGGCTCGGCCTCCAGCTCCGCCGCCCCGTACTCCCGCTCCCCGGCGGGCGTGACCTCGCCGCCCAACAGGTGCGCCATGGCTTGCTGGCCGTAGCAAACCCCCAGCACCGGTACGCCCAGGGAAAACACCGCCGCGTCCGGGGCGATGGCGCCCTCCTCGTAAATGGAGGACGGCCCACCGGAAAGAACGATTCCGATGGGCGCGAGCGTTCCCGCCTCGATGGCGGGCAGGTCGCCGCGGCGGATCTCGCTCCGCACCCCCAGTTCGCGGATGCGGCGGGCGATGAGCTGCGTGTACTGCGACCCGAAATCGAGGATCAAGAGCGTTTCGTGTGTCGCCATAAGGCCCGCGCGGCGGGCGCCGGCATCCTAGCAAGGCCCCACGCACCGGGCAAGCCGGTAGCGCGCCGTCGCCTTCGAGGCGCCGACGCCTACAGCCCCCGCAGCGCGGCCGCCACCGGGTAGCGGGCCGCCCGAAGCGCCGGCGGCACGCCCCCGAGCACGCCCATGGCGAGGGCGAAGACGACCCCGGCCGCGAGCAACTCCGGCGTCACCTTGAAGGCAAAGGCCACGTGCGAGAAGGTCTGCCAGTTCATGGTGCCGGTCGTCAGACCGTTGATGGGCAGCACCGCCAGGCAGCCGAGGAGCCCCCCCGCGAGGGCGACGCACAACGACTCCGCCACGAACGATGCCACGACGCTCGCCCCGCCGAAGCCCAAGGCCCGCACCGTGGCGATCTCTCGTGTTCGTTCGGCGACAGCGGCGTACATGGTGTTGAGAGCCCCGCACACCGCCCCGATGCCCATGACGAACGCGATCAAGAAGCCCAGGGCGCGGATGAGGGTGGTGAGGGCTCGCGACTGCTTCTCGTAGTAGTCCCTCTCCCGGTCGACCTGGACCGAGAGGCGGGGGTTGCGCGTCAAGGCGTCCTTGAAGGTGGCGAACGACGCCTCCGATTCGAGCCGGACCGTCACGGACTGGAAGATGTTCTGCGGCCGCTTGTACACCTGGCTCACGACGTTGGCGTCAGCCCAGATCTCCGAGTCGAAGGCCGAGCCGCCGGTGTCGAAGATCCCCACCACGCGCCACTGCCCGCCTCCGAAGGCCACCGACGAACCCAGGTCGAGCCCGGCATAGCTTCGCGCAGCGTTGCGCCCGACCACCAGCTCGTTGAGCCCGGGCGTGAGGAAGCGGCCCCGCACCACGCGCACGCCGTCGCGCACCGCCAGGGCCGAAGGCGACACCCCGCGGATCTGGGCGTTGGCGATGGTGCCGGTCTTCTTCAAGGTGAATCCGGCGATCACCACCACCTCGGCGCTCACCAGGGGACCGCCGGGCCCGTGGGCGACACCCGGTGCGCTCTCGATGACCGCGACCTGCTCGCGGGTCACCGCGCTCACCATCTCTGAATCCGCCCCGGCGCGCCGCACCATGGCGTTCCTCGGCGATCCCGAGGCCACGAGTGTTTCCTTGAACCCCCGTGCCATGGCCAGGGTGGCGACGAAGACCCCGACGGTGCCGGCGATCCCCAGCACCGCCACCACCGTCGAGGGCCACCGCTGGAGCACGCTGCGAACGTTGTACATGAGCGGGATGGCCATCTCACACCTTCCTCAACGCGTCGACGACCTTGAGCCGCATGGCCGCGACCGCCGGGGCGGCGGCCGCCAGACCGCCGACGCCCAGCGTCAGCCCTAGACCCAGCACCACGGAGCCCCACGGGACGTAGAACGAGCCACCGAGGAAACCGCCGGTGGGATCCCCCCCCATGGTGAACAGCTTGGCGGCGGCAAGACCGACGACCCCTCCTTGACCTGCGATCAGCAAGGCCTCGGCCACGATGAGCAGGCACACCCCCGCGTCACTGAAACCAACGGTCTTGAGAACGGCGAGCTCGCCGATCCGCTCGCGCACCGCCATGGCCATGGTGTTGCTCGCCACCAGCAGCAAGGTGAAGAAGACCACCGAGCCGATGACGAGCACGAGGAGCTCGATGTTTCCCATTTGCTTGGCGAACGATGCGGCAAACGCCTGTTCCGTCTGGGTGAGCGTCTCGTACGGGGAGTTGGCGAAGGTCCGGTCGATGACCTCGGAGAGCGCTGCGGCGCGGTCGGGGTCGGCGACCTTGACCACGTACCAGCCCACCGAGCCCCGCCAGAACTGTCGCCGCTCGTCCAGGTAGTCGTAGCGGAAGATCATGGTCCCCGTGTCCGCCTCGCCCCGTTCGGCGTCGTAGATCCCCGCCACGTTGAACTCCCAGGTGCCGGGCCAGATGGTCCCGCGCAGCGCAATCCGATCGCCGGCTTTGAAACCGAATCGCCTGGCCAGGCTGCGGCCGACCACGCACGCCTGGCGGTCTTCCAGGAAGGTCTGGCGGACCTCGGGCGGCAGCCGGTACTCCCCGTAGACATCGAACCAGCTCTCGGCATCGACGGCGAACTGGGGGAAGAAGTTGCGCTCGTCCTGGTAGACCCCGCCGAACCAGGTGGCAAAGGTCACCCTGGCCACACCCGGTATCCCCGCCAGCCGCTCCCGGTAGGCGATGGGCAGCGGCATGATCAGCGAGGTCCTGTTGATGACGCTCAACCGGTCCACCCCCGCCACGTCGGCGCCGCCCGCAAAGGCCACCCGGATCGCCACCAGTACGCCGTAGAGGAACAGCGCCACGGCAAAGGAGGCGATGGTGAGGGTGGTGCGCAGCTTCTTGCGCGTCAGGTTCACCCAGACGAGGCGCAGGTACTTCATGGCACGAGCTCCCCCGTCTCGACGAGGGCCCCCTTGTCCAGGTGGAGCACCGCGTCGGCCTCGGCCGCCGCCTTGGGGTCGTGGGTCACCATGAGGACCGTCTTCCCGTGCTCGTGCACGAGCCGCCGCAACAGCTCCACGATCTCGCCGGCGCTTCGTCGGTCGAGGTCGCCGGTCGGTTCGTCGCACAGCAGGAAGGTCGGGTCGGTCACGATGGCCCGGGCGATGGCCACCCGCTGCTCCTGGCCGCCGGAGAGCTGGCGCGGGTAGTAGTGCATGCGGTCGGCGAGACCGACGAGGGTGAGGGCCGTCTCGACGTGCTGGCGCCGCTCGGCCTTGGAGAGGCTGGTGAGCAGCAGCGGCAGCTCGACGTTGTGAAACGCCGAAAGCACCGGGATCAGGTTGTACATCTGGAACACGAAGCCGACGTGCCGGCCCCGCCAGGCCGCGAGCCGGCGCGGCGACAGTGCCGTCACCTCATCGCCCGCCACCTGGATCGTGCCGCGGGTCGGCAGGTCGAGTCCGCCCAGCAGGTTGAGAAGCGTCGTCTTGCCAGAGCCCGACGGACCCATGAAGGCCACGAACTCCCCTGCGTCCACGTCCAGGTTGAGCCCTTGCAGCACGTGGATCTCCTCCGCGCCGCGCCGGTAGGTCTTGTCGAGATCCCGAACCCGGATCAGGCTGTCGGCGCCGTTGCCGTCGACTCGTACCATCGCTGCCTCCTTCCCTTCCCCCGGCCCGCCCGCGACCGTCTCGCCGCTCTAGGGCGCCACGCGCACCCGCTGGCCGTCCACGAGCCCGCGCGGCCCCACCACCACCCGTTCCCCGGCCGTGACCCCCGACAGGAGCCCCACCTCGCTGCCGCGCACCGAGCCCACCGCCACGGCCCGCCGTTCGACCCGGTCCCCCACCACCACGAAGACCGCGGGCTGCCCGTTGGTGTTGTCCACCGCTTCCATCGGTACCAAGCAGGACTCGCCCTGCGGCTCCCCCTCGCCGGCGCCCTCGGCCAGAAAGGCCACCTTCACGCCCATATCCGGCAAGATGCGCGGATCCAGCGCATCGAAGGCAATTCGCACCTTCACCGTGGCCTTCTGTCGATCGGCGGTGGGGATCACGGTCCGCACCGAACCGGGGATCTGCCACTCCGGATACGCATCCAGCACCGCCCGCACGGGCTGCTCCGGCCGGACCCGGGCCAGGTTCGACTCGTTCACGTCCACCTCGATCTCCAGGGAGGTCATGTCGACGATGGTGGCGATGCCGGTGCGCGTGAAGCCCCCACCTGCCGAGATGGGCGAGACCATCTCCCCCACCTGGGCGTCCCTGGACACGGCGACACCGGCAAAGGGCGCCCGCACCGTGCAGTTCTCCACCTCCTGCAAGGCGACGCGGACGCTGGCCTCGGCCGCCGCCACTTCCCGCCTCGCCGCTTCGAGCTGCGCCCGCAAGGCCTCCGCTGCGGTCCGCGCGGCATCGAGGGCCCGGTCGCTGTCGATCCCCTCCCGCGCGAGCGCCCCGATTCGCGCAACTTCCCGCTCCGCGTTGTGCAGGTTGACCTCGAGCACCGGCAGCGCAGCCCGCGCCACGTCCAAACCAGCCCGAGCCGCCTCCAGGCGCCGGCGGGCGTCGGCATCGTCGAGGCGGGCCAGCACCTGCCCCGCCGCGACGTGCATCCCCTCTTCCACCAGCACCTCCGTGACCCGGCCGGTGATCTTGGCCGCCACCGTCGCCCGCCGCCGCGGCGTCACGTAGCCGGAGGCGTTGAGGACGACACGTGCACCTGCCGCCGGCAGCCCTCGCGCCTCCACCACCCGCACGCCGGGACGGCCGCGACCGCCCAGCGCCACCAGCACCGCCACCACCAGCACGATGGCCCCCCCCGCCACCGACAGCGGCCATACCCGCCGCTGCCGACCCGCCTTCGCCTCCTCGCGGATGGTCAACCCTGCAAGCTCCGGTTGCCTGCCGTTCATCCACCCTCCCCGGGCGCCGACCCGTGCCGCACGGCCATCGCCCACTGCTCCCTCGTGCCCAGCGAACCGGCTCGAGTGTGCGGGTGGTGCCTTCCTCCTGTCAATGCACGGCGTGAGGTGGCCGCGACCATCATGCAAGACCGTACGTGCCGGGAGGGGGCGAGTTGCGCCACGACCGGCCAACGGCGGCCAGTGACCGGCGAACGGCGACGGTCGACGACGGCTCGGCGGTGCGGGGGCGCCCAACCACCCCGGGAGGAAGCTACAATCGCCCCGGGAGGTTGCATGTCGCTGGAACTGGCTCGCCAGGTCCTGACCACCGAAGCCGAGGCGATCCTGCGCCTGCGTGACCGCCTCGACGAGAACTTCCTGCGGGCCGTGGATCTGCTGGCCGGGCTGTCGGGGCGTGTGGTCCTCACCGGCATGGGCAAGTCGGGGCTCGTCTGCCGCAAGATCGCCGCCACCATGGCCTCCACCGGCACCCCTGCCCTCTTCCTCCACCCGGCCGAAGCCATTCACGGCGACCTCGGAATGGTGACCGACGGCGACGTGGTGGTGGCCTTGTCCAACTCGGGCGAGACCGACGAGCTACTCCGCCTCATGGAGGTGTTGCACCGCCTCGGCATCCCGGTGGTCGCCATGACCTCCAACCCTGACTCCACCCTCGCCCGACAGGCGCACATCCACCTCGACCTGGGCGTCGACCATGAAGCGTGCCCCTTGAACCTGGCGCCCACCGCCTCGACGACGGCCGCCCTCGCCCTGGGGGACGCCCTCGCCCTTGCCGTGTCCGTGCGCAAGGGGTTTCGCGCCGAGGACTTCGCCCGCCTCCACCCGGGCGGCCGGCTCGGCAAGAGCCTCCTCACCGTCGGCGAGCTCATGCACAAGGGGGATCAGATCCCGCGGGTTGCCCTCGACACCCCCATGAAGGACGTCATCTACGAGATGTCCCGCAAGGGGCTCGGCATCACCACCGTCCAGGACGAGGAGGGGCGGCTCCTGGGCGTCATCACCGACGGAGACCTCCGCCGGCTCATGGAGCGCGAACCCGACCCCCTGCGCCTCACCGCCGGCGAGGTGATGCACCGCGGCGGCGCCACCATCGGCGAGAACGTCCTCGCCTCGGCGGCGCTGCGCATCCTCGAGGAGCGCCGCATCACCTCGGTGATCGTCGTCGACGGCGAGCGGCGTGTCGCCGGCGTCCTCCACCTCCACGACCTCTGGGGCATCGGCCTGTTCTGAGCGCTGCACCCCTCGCCCTCGGCGGGGCGACACGGCCTGGCAGGGAGTCGTCGCGACTCGTGACACCTGCCAGGGAACTGGAATAGCTTCCACAACGCGGTTGCGCGGTCGAGGGCGAGCACACCGGTGGGGCGAGAAGGATCACTCCGACGGCCCACGAGATCGAACACGGCAAGGACGCCCGTGATGGCCCTGGTGGTGTGGGCGATGGGCACGGCAGCGGCCGTGCTCGCCCAGCCACGGATCACCTTCGAGAGCGAACGGCTGGTGGCAGAACGGCTCACCCCTGGCGGAGAGGTCGTGTGGTTCGTTGTCGGCCTCGAATCGCGGCGGTGGTCGACGCGGAGCTGGAGCGCGGCCGGCACCGCGGCGGACCCGGACGGCGACGGCCGGGTGGCCCTCGAGTTCGACGCACCGCTGCCGACCACCTCGGTGTGGGCGGTTGTCGATCTCGCGTCCGGTGCGTTCGCCCTGGAGGTGCCGCCCGCGGGGCTGCACCGCCCCCTGGCCGCCTGTCTGCCCGAGGTGCGGGCGGCGCACTGGCGAGCCTTCCCGGGCGCCGGCCGCCGGTGGTCACCCGGTGGGCGAGCCAGGCCGCAGCGCTGCCCAGGTCCGACCCAGGCTTTGCCCGGCGCTACGACCAGCTGGATGTGGCGATGGCGAAGGCCGGCAAGCACGGCGAATAAGAATCGTCAAAAGTGTTGGGGTTGGCACCGAAACGTCATCGCCCTCCCCGACCGCACCAGCCACCACCTCCTGGCCAACACCTCGCCTCATCACCTCTTCCGCGATCTCGACATCGCGCTGCTGACGAACAGCCGCCTCCGCACGCTCGTCGCGTAGTAGTACGAAGAATCCTGCTGCCGGAACGCGACTCCCACAGCGTCATCAGTTCCGAGGATCAACTGTCAAAGTCGAGGGGCTACTCCCCTCGACGGCCGTGATGCGTGGCCCCCTACAAACCAAGGCGGCGCCGTGGCGCCGCCCAGCAAACCTCACGGACCACCTGTGGCAATGGGCTTCGAAGGGGTGGTCAAGGAATAGCCGCCAGCCGACGCCGCTGCCACTCCACCCCCAGCACCACCAACCCTACGCCCAGCAGGAACAAGAGCACCTGGGCCAGCCTGCCGGACGCCATCACCGCCGCCACTATGAAAAGGTCACCCCCCAAAATCACCCCGAGAGTCCCCAGGTGCAGCCCGCGCCGGGGCAGGGGCTTTTCCGGCCATCTCCTCCACCAGGCAGCCACCCATACCAACCACGCCCCAGAGGCAGCCAGGAACAAGAAAAGCCCACCCCAGGCCACCAGGCGCCAAGGGTAAATCACCTCCAGCCCCCAAAGCAGATGGGGGATTTGGCTTAAACCCACCACCAGGGTGGAGGCCCCTATCAACGCCGCCCGCCGGCGGGAGGGATAGCGCAACGGTTCCCGCAAAACCAGGGCCAGGCTCCAAGCCAAGCCCACCACCCCCAGTAGTGCGCAGTACAGCTCCTCCATCGCCTACCTCCTCAAAAGCATGACGTTACAAAGCCTACCACGGCCGCCGCGTGGGCCCCAACCGCAAGGGGACAGCCTATGACCGTGGCGCAGGCGAATAAGGCGGGATAGCTGGCAACGAGCCCAATGGCGCTCGCGGCGCAGTTAATGTTGCGCACTGCTCGCTTACCCAGGGTATAGCAGCCGAAATTGGGCGCCGGTTCCACCATCTCGCTTTCCAGGGAATGGGCGGTCAACGCGCCCACTACGTCAGCATTGGCCCCCGCGAACGCCGCTATGGCTGACAAGAAATCCCCTTGAGTGCCCAGTACGAAGCTTCCGTCGGTAGCCACTACACCTCGCCAAAGGAGCCCTTGCGGAGATTCAATTCTGACCTCAACCTCCGCTGGGCCCAAACGTCGCGAAACCATCGCTCCCCAAGGGAAACCGGCGCGGACCTCCTCCGGGAGCCAACTATCCCAAAGGAAGGTCACCACTTGACCTTTTGACCTTGAGGCGAGAAGAAAACTCCTGAAACAATCGTGTGATCTTCCGCGTCCCAAACCCGACCCAACACCCGTAAATGCCCGCTGCTGGTGGCTTCATCCACAAGTACCACCGTCTGAGGTCCGCCAGACCCCCATACCGGGGTTGGACCCCATACTGGGAAAAAACCGGCTGCGGCGAGGAAAAGTGTAATCACCACGGCTCTTTTCATAAGCAATGTCCCTCCCTTCGTGGTTTAGTCAATTAAGCGCCTTTAATAGTCCAAAAGCTTTGCGAGTAACGTCTCATCGAGGCGTCGCTTTCTCTATCGCAACGCTTCGAGCTCCCGTCCCGGGCCCGGGAGCATGGCGAGCGTAAAAAAAAAAGAAAGCGCCTGTCAAGCCCCGTGTATGAGTCCACCGCCTTTGGCACTGGGGGTGGTGTTGGAGGAGGTATGATGGCTTCCAGGCCCAACACCACCGACACTTCCGATGGGTTCCAGGCCCAACACCATTGACACTTTCTGCAAGGAGCCACGCCAGGAGGCCCATGCCCAGGCGGCCGCGGGAGGTAATCGAAGGTGCGGTCTACCACCTCTACAACCGGTTCGCCCGCGGAGAGCCGATCTTTGCCTCTGCCGACGACGCCGAGCGGTTCGTCGCGCGGGTGCGCCAGGCGCGCGACCGCGGCGGGCTTCCAGTGCTGGCTTGGTGCCTGATGTGGCCCCACGACCACCTGGCGGTGTGGGTGGGTCCGGTGCCGCTGGCGCGCAGTATGGGCGTGCTCCAGCCGCGCTTCGCCGCCGACCTCAACCGGCGGCGCCGCTCCTCCGGTCCCCTGTGGCAGAGGCGCTACAAGGCGACGATGGCGAGCGACGAACAGCGCCTGCTGCAGCTCATCGCCTACGTCCGCGAGAACCCGGTGCGCGGGCCTGGTCAGGGGTGGGACCAAGGACCATCTCTGCGGGCATCGCCGGTTGCTCGGCCAGGCGGGTTGGGGACTGGTCCACGTGGCGGGGGGACTCCAGCTCTTCGGTTGGACGCAGCACGAGGCGCGGCGGGGCTACCTGTCGACGCTGGCGGCTCGAGGCAGGCCAACTGGCGAGCCTCTTCGGGCGGCGGCCCGCGGTGGTCACCCGGTGGCCGAGCAAGGCCGCAGCGCTGCGGAGGTCCGACCCCGGCCTTGCCCGGCGCTACGACCAGCTGGATGTGGCGATGGCGAAGGCCGCCAAGCACGGCGAATAACAATCGTCAAAAGTGTTGGGCCTGGCACCGAAACGAAATGGCACCGAAATGATCGCGCTGTGGTGGGCGTGCTTGTCCCCAAGCGCGCCGGGCGTGCGCCCGCTCGTGACAGATCGCGAGGGGGAACGACTACCCGCCGAGGCGAGCGAGCTCGCTTTCCAGCAGCGGCAGGAGGTCACTCTGCCCGAGGGCGTCCTCGAGCATCCCCAGCGCCTCGCGAATCCACGCCAGGTCGAGCTGTCCGGCCTGCGCACGCAGCACGCTTTGGACATCGTCGAGGTCCTTGGGGCGGCCGGCCAGGATCTTGGTCACGATGAGGTCCTCCGGGCTGATGATGGGGACCGATGTGCCGCCCAGCTCCACCCGCCTCGCCCGTTGTAAGAAAACCTCTTCGAGCCCGGGACCCGCCAGCACGAGGTCGACGGGCAGCAGGCTGCCCGTGTGCACGAGTGGCAGCACCCTGGTGCGGCGGACGAAGTCTGCGACGTCGGCAACGCGCAGGAAGAAGCCCGCGCGCGACAGATCCGCGAGCAAAGGGTCCAGGACGCCCTCCGGGACCCGCACGGTGACATCCACATCGGCGGTGAGTCTCGGCCGTCCCCAGACCACCGCCGCCTGCGCTCCGCACACGTACCAGGCGAGACCCCGACCATCCATGACAGCCGCGAGGTCGGCCAGCAGGTCAGGCAGCGTCCGGGGTTCGGACACGGGAAAGCGCCCTCGACACGCGCATGTGACTGGCGAGATCGGCTTCTCTCTCGGTCTCGTCAGGCCAGCCGGGACAAGCTGCCTGCACGTGGCGACGCAGGCCATCGGCGATCACCAGCAGGACAGCCGCTCCGCCGTTGCGCACGACTTCCCTCCAGTGCGCTGTCCGAGCCTCCTCGACCGCCTCGCGGTCGCCCCGAACGAGCTGAAGAAGATTCTCACCCACCATGACTTGAGTATACCCTGGGATGGGTGCTCGATGGGTGCCAGAGGGGTTCCAGGCCCAACACCATTGACACTTCACTGCTGGGAGCCACGCCAGGAGGCCCATGCCCAGGCGGCCGCGGGAGGTAATCGAAGGTGCGGTCTACCACCTCTACAACCGGTTCGCCCGCGGAGA
>FWPV01002482.1_pt1 | contig 45233 bp, 46 predicted proteins | sample 2228371 | NCBI WGS metagenome assembly FWPV01 (sample SAMEA103939776, study PRJEB20133) | metagenome
AATCTACAGACCTTTATTTAATGCATCTTTAATCGCAAATGCTAACTCCTTTATGTTTAATGGTTTCTGAAGAAAGGTAATATTACATTTTATCACAGTAAAGAAAAAAATATGATTTCAATGATATAATCTCAAAATATGAAGGTCGTAATCCAGAGAGTAGAAGAGGCGAGTGTTTCTGTAGAAAATCGGTTAATTAGTAGTATAGATAAGGGTCTTTTAATCCTTCTCGGAATTGAAAAAGGAGACGATTTAAAAGATATAGAATATTTAACAAAAAAAGTTGTTAATTTAAGGATATTTGAAGATAAAAATGGAAAGATGAACCTCTCTGTAAAGGATGTTAAAGGCGAGATATTGGTTGTATCACAATTTACGCTTGCAGCAGACTGCAAAAAGGGTAATCGTCCTTCATTTGATAATGCAGAAAATCCACAAAAAGCCGAAGGGCTGTATAACCTTTTTATTCAGAAACTAAAAGAGACAGGCATCTCTGTATTTGAGGGTAAGTTTGGCTCAAATATGAAGGTAAAACTAATTAATGATGGTCCTGTAACCCTTATTTTAGAATCAACAAAATAGCATGCATACACTTCTAAATCTTTTTATAGACTTTGCTGAAAAAGAAGGTATCATCGAAGACGCATTCATCGTAGGTGGCACGGTTAGAGATATCTTTTTAGGAAAAGACCTGAAAGATATAGATGTTGCTACAAAAGGAGATGTAATAAATATTGCAAAAAAGTTTGCCCGACAACTTATGGCATCTTTTGTTATTTTGGATAAAGAATTTGGCATTTTCAGGGTCGTTAAGGATAAACAATTCATAGACATATGCACAATCAGAGGCAATACGATTTATGATGACCTTTCAGAACGTGATATTACAATAAATGCAATTGCAATTCCGCTGTCAGAAATCAAAAGTCAGAAATTTGATCTAATAAGCAAGACCATCGACCCGCATAATGGCATTAACGACTTGAAAAATGGAGTCATCAAGATGGTATCAAAAGAAAACCTCATAAAAGACCCCCTCAGGATTTTACGCATCTTTCGTTTTGCCTCATCGCTAAAATTTTCTATCGAACAAAATACCCTGAACGCAGCAAAAAGGCTTGCTAAATTGTTAGCCTCTATTGCTGTAGAAAGGATAGCTGAGGAATTAAGATATATGGTTGTCCTTGATGACTCATACAAAACTATTAAGACATTGTGGGACAATGGCATTCTGCCATATGTTATCCCTGAACTTAAAGAGGAGTGCAAATATCAGGGTTTAACTTTATATAAAAATGTTGAAGAGATCATGAACGATCTTTCTTATTTTTTACCTTCCATTTCTCACCTACCACTGCCCACCTTTAAGAAGATATGTTTAAAGCTATCTACTTTATTTCCTGATCCTGTTACTGCAAAACAATCTACTATGCGATTAAAAATGTCGAAACAAGAAGTGGATTTTATTCATAAAATGGCAATTAATCGCAATAAGATCATTGATTTTTATAAAAAAATACATGGGATAATGGATGAGACCAAGGTTATAAGACTCCTAAAGGAGTTCCGTGACGACATATATCCATTAATTATACTCTCCATAGCCAAAGAACCCTCCATTGCAGCCTTCTGCAATGAGATCTCCAGTATTTATATTAATGTATTCAAGCCAAGGGCAGCACTGCTTCCTATCATAACAGGCGATGACCTCATGAGGAAATTTAACCTGAAGCCATCGCCAATGTTCAAAAAAATACTGACCGAAATAGAAGATATGACCTTAAATGGGCAAATAAGTTCAAAAGATGGAGCATTAAAAAAGGTAGAAGAGATTTTGAAGAATCTACCCTGATTTAAATCATACTTTGCCAAATTTTTATTCTATTAAAATTAATTATGGAAAAAAATGACCTCTCATATATAAGAAAAATAAGATACCTTTTTCAGTGGCTCATTTTAGCCATTGTTTTTTATTCGGGTTACAAGTTTTATATTTTCACAAAGATCCTGGAAAATGGAGCAATACCTGCCTTTAATAGACCACCTTCTGTTGAAGGGTTTATGCCAATCGGTGCTCTGATGGCATTAAAGCTCTGGATTGCTGAAGGCATTTTTGATCCGATACATCCGGCAGCTCTCGTAATATTCATTGGCGCAATATTGCTGGCAATTTTGCTGAAGAAATCTTTCTGCGGATGGATATGCCCTGTAGGAACTATATCGGATGCGGTATGGAAGATAGGCATGAGTATCTTTGTAAAAAACTTTTTGATTCACAAATACATAGATTATCCACTTCGAAGCCTGAAATATATTCTCATGGGATTTTTTCTTTATGTCATTTTAATTAAAATGAATCCATGGCAAATAGCAGAATTTTTAAATACCCCATACTGGAAGATTTCTGATATAAAGCTTTTGAAGTTCTTTACAGAGATGTCGCTCACAACGAAAATAACACTCAGTATACTTTTTGTGCTTTCTCTTTTATATAAAAACTTCTGGTGTAGATATTTGTGTCCATACGGAGGATTACTCGGACTATTAAGTTTGATCAGCCCGCTTAAAATAAGAAGGGATAGGACTAAATGCATACAGTGCGGGTTGTGCACAAGAAATTGCCCTGCCCTTTTACCTGTTGATAAAAAAGAGTCCATACATTCACCTGAATGTACAGGATGTCTCACCTGCGTAAGCCACTGCCCTGCAAAGGGTGCATTAGATGTTAAGATTGCAGATAAAAAAATAAGACCGGAATTTTTTGTTTCTACTATAGTATTACTCTTTTTTGGACTGATTTTTATCGCAAAATTAAGCGGTAAATGGCATTCCTCCCTGACCAAGGAGGAACTTCTATCGCTTATTCCTATAATCCATACCCTTGTTCATCCATAATTTAACATAATTGTGATACTATAAAATTAGTATGTCTGATGCAAAAATACTTATAGTCGAAGATGAAAAGAAGATTGCGGACATCATAAGGTCATATCTTCAAAGAGATGGTTTTTATGTCATGGTTGCAACTACCGGTAAGGAGGCACTTCAACTGATAAGGAATAATTTTGATCTAATAATCCTTGACCTGATGCTTCCTGACATTGATGGAGAAACTATATGCAGCTCCATAAGGGAGTTCTCCGATGTGCCAATAATTATGCTTACTGCCAAAAGTTCTGAAAATGATAGGATTAGAGGACTTGGGATCGGCGCTGATGATTATGTTGTTAAGCCATTCAGTCCGAGAGAACTTGTGGCGAGGGTTAATGCCCACCTAAGAAGATATAAAAAGATTGAAAGAAGGGTCTTATCTTTTAACAAAGGCACCCTCAAGATATATACTGAATCGATGGAGGTCAAAAGGGGTGAAAAAAATATTTCACTCACTCCAACAGAATTCAGGATCCTCTTATTGCTGGCAGAAAGGCCTCAGATGATTTTTAGCAGACATCAGATAGTAGATGCTGTTCAGGGTTATGATTTCGAGGGATATGACAGGATAGTAGATGCACACATTAAAAATATTAGACAAAAAATAGAGGATGATCCCCAAAAACCTTTGTTTATAAAAACAGTTTATGGCTCTGGTTACAAATTTATCGGGGTGCCAGATTGAAGACAAAGATATTTATTGCATTTCTGATTGTCATATTATGCTCCCTTTTGACGAGCCTGATATTTGAATTACTCATAATAGAAGACTTTGATGACTATGTAAAAGGCGTAAAAGAGGATCAGTTTTACTGGGTACTGGCATCCATTGAAGGTAGCTATTCAAATGGCTGGGATAAAAAGGCCCTGTCAGAACCCATACATTGGGCAATGATGCTGGGGCTCGATATAAAGGTCCTTGATAGTGAAGGGAGAGAAGTGATTTCATCCAAGGAGGTTATGGACTCCCTTTCCGGAACAATGCAACAAAGAATGAAAGGACTTCTCCATATACATATGGCTGAAGGAGAATATGATAAATATCCTCTTTTTTATAACGGCAAAAATATAGGTACTTTATTGTCAAGGCCTTTTCAAAAAGACATCTTAAGAGAAAAAGAGTCTATATTTAAAAAGAGAGCAAGGAATTTTGTGATTATTTCTTTTATTATTGCAGGCACAGGCTCTTTAGTAATCGCTATGTTATTAAGCAGGTATCTGTCAAAACCATTGACTGAACTAAAATCTGCAGCAGAAAGCATAACAAGAGGAAATTTTGATGTAAGTCTAAAATTAAAGACAAAAGATGATGTAGGAAAACTGTCTGAAAGTTTTCATATAATGGTAGAATCCCTTAAGAAAGAAGAAAAATTAAGAAAACATCTCATGTCAAATATTGCACATGAGTTAAGAACTCCTCTCACGATCGCCAAGTCAAATATTGAAGCGATTGAAGATGGTATAATCTCGCCAGAAAAAGGCATTTATAACCTAAAAGGTGAAATCGAACGTTTGATAAGGCTTGTAAATGGAATAGAAGACTTAACAACCGCAGAGGCGAGTTTCTTTGTAAGAGGCTCAATGGAGGAGTTCAATCTAAAGGATTTTTTAATAGATATGATTGATGAATTAATGCCTGCATTTAAAGAAAAAGATCTTCAAATAAGCATTCTAAAAAACGAAGACATAAGGGTCTTTTCTGATATAGAAAAATTAGAAAAGATTGTCAGAAATATCATTTCAAATTCTCTTAAATTTACAGAAAAAGGTGGTATCTGGATTGATTACGGGATAGTAGAAAATTATTTTTATATAGAAATCAAAGACTCAGGTATAGGGATATCAGAAAAGGAAATACCTTTAATTTTTGATCGTTTTTACAGGGCTGAGGGAGTAAAGGCTCCTGGATTAGGACTCGGTCTTGCAATTGTAAAGGAACTTGTAGATATCATGGGTGGTAAAATAGAGGTAAGGAGCGAAGTAGGAAAAGGCTCTATATTTAGAGTGTATCTGCCGAGGGAAATCAAAAAATGAAGATAGCATTAATTCAATTAGACATTGCATGGGAATCAAAAAAAAAGAACCATGATAAAGCAGAATTTTTTGCGAAGAAGGCAGCCGAGCAAGACTGTGATATCGTGGTATTTCCCGAGATGTTTAATACAGGATTTTCGATGAATGTTGACTCCATTTTAGAAGATGAATATGGGGAGACAAACTCTTTCCTTGCTGATATTTCTAAAAAGTATGGAATATATGTGATTGCTGGCTTCAGTATAAAAAAAAAGAATGAAAAAATGGGTAGAAATATAGCCTCTGTTTATGACAGGAGGGGTAACAGAATTGCTATTTATACAAAAATCCATCCATTCTCTCTTATGAAAGAAGACATGCATTTTTTATCAGGTGATAGCCCTGTTATATTCAATATAGACAATACTCAATGTAGCGTCTTTATCTGTTATGACCTGAGATTTCCAGAAGTATTTAGAAAAGTAGCTCATGATGTACAGCTCATATTCGTTATCGCAAACTGGCCATCCTCAAGAAAGGAACACTGGGAGTCTTTATTAAAGGCAAGGGCTATAGAAAACCAATGCTTTATAGTGGGTGTCAACAGGATAGGCATTGATGGAAATAAAATAGAATATTCAGGAGGATCATGCATTGTCGATCCATATGGTAATAAAATAGTCTCAGGTGGCGATAAAGAAGAGTTCTTAACTGGTGAGATAAACACTTACTTAGTGGCAGAAATCAGGGAAAGGTTTCCGTTCCTGAAAGATATGAGATTATAATCTTCATATTTTCTTCATCTTTTGTTGGTATGTTTAAGCATGATAAGAGTTGTTTTTGCCTTAGTCTTCTTACTCATGTTTTTTTCTATATCAGTTAAAACCTCTTTTGCTGAGGTGATTACCCCATATGGTGATTACTGTCCTTTATGCGGAGATTATGGGTATTGCAGAAAACAACCTACAAAAAAAGAGGTTTCACAAGCTCTAAACGATTATTATCTGAAAAAGGGACTTAAGGCATCTATAACAAGGCAGTTCGAGAGATTTGTAGAGGCAGAGGTTTACAGAAAAAATTTCCTTGTTGATAGGGTACTGATTGACATAAGGACAGGTCGTATGAGGTCAATATACTGAAATTCATTTATAGGAGGTGTGCTTTAAGATGGATAAATCTATTGACTATCAGAAATTTTTGTGAGATATTTATTTTGGTATCACAAACTGATTAAAAAACTTCTATGGAGGTAAGATATGAGAAAAATATTTTTTATTAGTCTAATTCTGGTACTGATATCAGGAATTGCATATGCAAAGGATTACGAAGTAAAGAAAAAGGCAGGGGATTATAATGTGGAGATAAAAATTGATAAAAACCCACCTGTTGTCGGTGAAAATAATATCAGTATCGAGATTAAAGATTCAGAGAATAAATATGTACTTGATGCAAAAGTAAGGGTTGAATACTCCATGCCAGCTATGCCAGGTATGCCGCCCATGAATTACAAAACGGATGCTGAACTTAAAGGAGAAAAATATCGTGCAACAATGAACCTGTCCATGGCAGGACCGTGGAACATTGCTGTCAAAATAACTCACAACAATAAAATAACAACACTGAAATTTAATATTGATGCGAGATAGAAATTAAGGCAAAGGTCGAGGTTAAGTTGAAAAAGCTAATCTTTACAATTCTAAATGCCTTTATCCTAACCTCGACCTTTGCCTTTCCTGCCATTGCTGAAGAATTAAGTCTTCAAGAACTGATTGATGAGGCATTGAAAAATAATTATGAAATCCTTGCTGCACAATCAAGATTCAATGCCTTAAAATTCAGGATACCTCAGGTAGAGAGCCTTCCAGACCCTATGTTTATGCTTGGCTATCAGAACGAGGGGTTCAGAAAGCTTTACACATTCTCTGAATCTCCTGATTCACAGTGGATGTTTTCTTTATCACAAACACTACCATTCCCCGGCAAATTAACCTTAAAAGGGGAAATGAGTTCGTGGGATGCCGAAAGCCAGAAGGCATTATTAGAATCTATAAGATTAACAACTATTGCTCGCATCAAGGAGTTATATTTAGACCTCTTCCTTTCATATAAAACTATCGAACTTATCAAAGAAAGAACCATCCTTTTTTCGATGATAGAAGATGCTGCCATTTCAAGATATTCAACAGGAATGGGTTCACAACAGGAAGTGCTTATGGCACAGACAGAAAAATATATGCTTATTGAAAAGGAGGAGATGATCAGACAGAAAATACAATCCGTCGAGGCAATGATTAATGCAATTATTGGTAAAGATATCAAATCATCTATTGGCAGACCAGCCGAAGTACCAACTACAGAATTTGCATTGAGCATGGATTCGTTAATCAGTATTGCATATATAAATTCACCTCAAATCAAGGCTAAAGAAAAAATGATTTTAGGTGAAGAGGCAAGGGTTCAAATGGCTAAAAGGGAATACTATCCTGACTTTACAATCAGCGGCAGCTATTTTCTCAGGAATAAGGAGGTGCCTGATATGTGGAGCCTTACAACAACTATTAATATACCGATCTTTTACAAGACAAAACAGAAACAGGCAGTCAATGAGGCAGAGGCTTCATTATTAGAGGCTCGTCATGAACTCGAACAGACAAAACTTATGCTTGCATCAGCCATTAGAGAAAACTACTCTATGATCAAGACATCCGAAAAGCTAATGGAATTATATAAAAATGGTCTGATCCCAAAAACTTATCAAGATTTTGAGTCAGCCATCGCTGGATATATAGCAGGCAAGACAGAGGCAATGACAGTTATATCAAGACTAAAGACACTTATTGACATCGAAATACAATACTGGAATCAGTTTATAGAAAGGGAAAAGGCAATATCAAGAATCGAGGCAATAGCAGGTATAAATAATACCGTTCAGACCTCTAAAGAGGATCGACAAGAACCAGAAGTCAGGAGTAATGAGCAATGATGAAACATAAGAAGCCTATTATAAGATATTTGCTACCAATTATTATTTTAATTTTGGGTATTACTTTAATTTATTTCCTGAAGACAGCATCATTGAGCAATATCTTTCACTCCAGGGGCACAGAATCAGAAGATGAAAGGTCTTCTGGCCATCAATATCATACAGGGGAAAATCCATCAAATCAGCAAACTATAACACATGAAGAAGCTAAAGAAGACATCCCCACGGTAGAAATACCCCTTGACAAACAGCAACTAATAGGGGTTAAAACCACTGAGGTTGCGGTCAGGCCTCTTTACAAAATTATCAGGACGGTTGGAAAGATCGAATATGATGAAAGAAAGATATATACAATTAACACTAAATTCGATGGATGGATCGAAAAACTATATGTTGATTTTACCGGCAGGTATTTAAAAAGAGGTGAGCCTGTTGCAGAAATTTATAGCCCTGAACTATTAGCAACGCAACAGGAATATCTGAATGCACTTAAATGGGCAGGACAGCTTAACGGTTACAGATTGTACAATAATGATACTATAAAGGATAAAAACGATGTCCTTACAAACATGCTCTTACAGGATGCTAAGACCATTATTGATGCCGCAAGACAGAGACTGAAACTATGGGATATTACTGACGAGCAGATAAAAAAAATTGAGGAGACAGGCAAACCAATAAAGACCCTCACTATCTTTAGCAATGTAAATGGATATATTATTCAAAAAAATGCATTTCAGGGAATGCGTGTTATGTCAGGTGAAAAGCTCTTTGATGTAATAGACTTATCCACTGTATGGGTGGTTGCCGATATTTACGAATATGAATTGCCCCTGATAAAGATAGGCCAGAGGGCGAATATTAGCCTTAGCTATTTTCCTGGAAGGGAATATTCATCAACCATTGAATATGTCTATCCTGCTATTTCTGGCGAAACAAGGACGGCAAAGGTAAGATTCACGATACCTAATCCAGGCGGACAGCTTAAGCCCCAGATGTTTACCAATGTGGAGATTAAGATTAATATCGGCAATAAACTTGCCATCCCTGATGATGCTATCATTGATACAGGGACACGTCAGATAGTCTATGTAGATAAAGGTGATGGGTATTTTGAACCGAGGGAGGTAATGCTCGGATTAAGAGCCGAGGGATTCAGAGAGGTAATAAAAGGTTTGAGAGCAGGAGAAAAGGTCGCTTCATCCGCAACATTTCTCATAGATTCGGAGGCAAAACTGAAAAATGTAACACCTCTCGGAGGAAATTGACACCAAGACAATTCACTAAGAACTAAAAAGTATGATTCCAAAAATAATCGAATATAGCGCACGTAACAAGTTTATCATCTTTCTGCTCATTACTTTTCTCACCATATGGGGATACTGGGCATTGAAAAAGACTCCTCTTGATGCAATACCTGATTTAAGCGATACACAGGTTATCATCTATACAGAATGGCCGGGCAGAAGCCCGGATCTCGTTGAGGACCAGATAACATATCCTATTTCATCAACACTCCTTTCAGCCCCCCGAGTGCAGGTAGTTAGAGGTTTTTCTTATCTTGGCAGTTCCTTTATATATGTGATTTTCGAAGAAGGAACTAATATTTATTGGGCACGAAGCAGGGTGCTTGAGTACCTTCAGGCAGTTAAGGGCAAAATACCAGCAGATGTAAATCCGGTACTCGGTCCAGATGCCACGAGCTTGGGGTGGGGATTTTCTTATGCAGTAGTTGATGAAACGGGCAGATATGACCTTTCGCAACTCCGTTCAGTTCAGGACTATAACATAAAACTCGCACTCGAAAGCGTGGAAGGGGTTTCGCAGGTCGCAAGCATAGGTGGGTTTGTTAAGCAGTATCAGATAACAATAGATCCTAATAAGCTACTTGCATACAATATAGCATTAACAACTGTATTAGAGGCAATCAAAAAAAGCAATAAAGATGTTGAAGGAAGGGTTCTCGAATTTTCAGGAGTTGAATACATGGTAAGAGGACGTGGTTACATTAAAAGCCTCAAAGACCTTCAAAGCATCTCGGTTGGCACAGATGGAGCAGGAACCCCCATTTTATTGAGAGATATTGCCAATATACAGCTTGGACCCGAAATCAGGAGAGGTATTGCTGAGCTCGATGGCAGAGGAGAAGTAGCAGGCGGCATCGTAATAGTTAGATTCGGAGAAAATGTACTCAATGTTATCGAAAGGGTAAAGGAAAAAATTAAAAAAGATATTGAACCAAGCCTTCCCGAGGGGATTAAAATAGTCGTGACATATGACAGGTCAGACCTGATTTATCGATCAATAGACACCCTCAAGGATGAGATAATTAAGCTTTCTATTGCGGTTAGCTCAGTATGCATAGTGTTTCTATTCCATCTGCCGAGCGCATTTGTTGTTATATTAACTCTGCCTGTTGCAATAATCATTTCCTTTATCTGTATGTATTATCTTGGCGTAACTTCCAACATTATGAGCCTGAGCGGCATTGCTATCGCAATCGGAGCCATGGTGGATGCATCAATAATAATGGTCGAAAATGCACATAAGAAACTTGAGGAGTGGGAGGCAAAAAACAATTTAAACAGTTCAAACGGTTCAAAAAGTATCATAAAGGAGAGGCTTGATGTGATAATTGATGCTGCAAAAGAAGTAGGACCTTCCCTCTTCTTCTCCTTGCTCGTAATCACTGTTGGGTTTCTTCCGGTATTTACCTTACAGGCACAGGCTGGAAGGCTATTTAAACCTCTTGCTTATACAAAGACATTCGCAATGCTATTTTCTTCATTCCTTGCAATAACACTCACACCTGTTTTAATGGTGCTTTTTATTAGAGGCAAAATAAGACCCGAGGAGAAAAATCCTATCAGCATAATCCTTCATCGAATTTATGAACCTTTAGCGCGCATCTCACTTCGATTTAAAAAGATCGTTATAATCTCTGCAATAGCAATAATGGCAGCTACAATATACCCATTTGTTAAGCTCGGCTCTGAGTTTATGCCGCAATTATATGAGGGATCACTCTTTTATATGCCTGTAACAGCACCAGGCGCATCTATAACAGAGGTCTCCAACCTTTTACAGCTCCAAGATAAACTTTTAAAACAGATACCCGAAGTGGCTCAGGTATTCGGAAAGGCAGGAAGGGCAGAAACTGCTACTGACCCAGCCCCCTTAGAGATGTTTGAAACAGTGATAAATCTGAAGCCAGAATCTGAATGGAGAGATGGTATGACTGTCGAGACACTAAAAAATGAAATGAATGATGCATTAACCATACCAGGAGTAGTAAACTCATTCACAATGCCGATCAAGGCACGTATTGATATGCTTTCAACAGGCATAAGAACCCCTGTTGGCATCAAGATAATGGGCCCAAATCTTGAGGAAATAGAAAGATTAGGAATCGAATTGGAAAAACAAATAATCCAGGTGCCTGGCACAAGAAGCGTATATGCAGAAAGGGTAACAACAGGATATTTTCTTGATTTTGATATAAAACGCGAAGAGGCAGCAAAATATGGATTAACAGTTGATGATGTGCAGGAGATAATACAATCAGCCATAGGCGGCATGAACTTAACAACAACCGTAGAGGGAAGAGAACGATATCCCGTAAATGTTCGATATTCGAGAGAATTGAGAAATGACATAGAAAAACTCAAAAGAGTGCTTGTGCCTGTAATGGAGGCCAACGGGCAGGAGGCTATGGGGAACAGGCAGACCGCAATGGCTTCAAGCTTCTCGTCTATAGCCTATACCCCTTCGCCATCCATAAGCCAGATTCCTCTTGGCGAACTAACAGACATAAAAATAGTAAGAGGTCCTACACAGATAAAAAGTGAGGAAGGGCTGCTTGCATCTTATGTATATATAGATTTTTCTGGTAGAGATATTGGCGGATATGTTGAAGAGGCAAAAAAGAAGATTTCTTCTTTAAAGATCCCGGATGGTTATCGCCTTGAATGGAGCGGTGAATATGAATACCTTATGAAAACCCGTCAGAGACTGAAGATCGTCATACCACTAACTGCCTTTATAATCTTTGTGCTTATATACCTCAATACAAAGTCTGCTGTAAAGACATTAATAGTATTACTGGCTGTCCCGTTTTCCCTTGTCGGCTCATTCTGGTTACTGTATCTTTTAAATTATAATATGAGTATAGCAGTATGGATCGGCATTATTGCACTTGCAGGACTGGACGCCGAGACAGGCGTTATAATGCTTCTCTATCTTGACCTTGCCTATGATAAATGGAAAAGAGAAGGAAGGCTAAAAGGCATATCCGATCTTAGAGAGGCAATTATTTACGGTGCTGTAAAAAGGATCCGTCCCAAAATAATGACAGTAAGCGTAATTCTTGCAGGTCTTGTGCCTATCATGTTCAGTCACGGCACTGGCTCTGATATTATGAAAAGGATTGCAGCACCAATGGTAGGAGGAGTGATAACATCGGCAATCCTTGAACTACTAATCTATCCTGCCATATATTTAATATGGAGAGGAAGAGAATTCAAAAATTAGTGACACATCTAAAGATTCTTAACCATTACCATTAAAACATTTTCTTTATATCCTAAATGTTCAGCATTTATCTTCTTCCTTTTCCGTGCCCCCTGCCTGTACCGCCAAAGCCACCCCTTCTTTTTTCGAATCCACGCCTTTCTCTGGACTCCTGAGGCTTTGCCTCAGCAACTGAAAGTGTCCTCTCCATAAATTGAGAGCCGTTTAAAGATGATATTGCCTTTTTTGCATCATCTTCTGATGCCATTTCGACAAAACCAAACCCCCTCATCCGTCCTGTTTGGGCATCAGTTATCATATTAACCGACTCTACCTCTCCAAATTTTGAGAATAGTTCCCTTACATCCTCTTCCTTTGCCTTAAAAGAAATGTTACCGACATAAATCTTTTTTCCCATCTTGCGCTCTCCTTTTTTTTAAAAATAAATCCTCAGAGCCTTTAAAGTCTCTGAGGATCCTCAACCTTAAAAAGCCTGATATAGTATAACCAAAAGATTTGATATTGTAAATAAAATTAATTCAAGTCATTTTTTATAAAAGAAAAACTGCATCTGTCGCATTGATTTTTATTACATAATCTTGATATTCCCTGATGACATAATGCAAAGTCATACTTCAATGGGTCTTCTGAATCGAGCCTTTTAAGTGCATCAGTTATCTCAACTGCCATTTTCCAGTCCTGAGATGTTCTCGCTGTAAAACCAAGACATCTTGATATGCGCGCAATGTGAGTATCCAAAGGGATGACCAGTTTATTCTTTGGGATACCCTTCCATATGCCAAAATCAATATCTCTGTCCCTGATCATCCATCTCAAAAAAAGATTCATCCTCTTGCATGCACTACCATTTTTAGGTGAGGGAAAGAACTGGAGAAACCCTCTGGATATATGATAATCTTTAAACACACCGGTGATTTCGGTATCCTCATCTATTGCTGACATGTAAATATTAAGCATATAAGAAATTAGACCTGACAGTGCCTTTCCGATATTGTCGTCTCTTTCATCGTAAAAAGACTTAAAACAAGCCTCGATGCTGCCGTATTTCTTTAATACCCTTTGGAGCACATATAAAAGTAAAATTATGTCTTGAGTACCGTTAAACCTGTACCTGATTCCATTAAATAACTCACTGTGTTTTTCTACATTAAAATTTAAAAAAAAATCATAAGGACTTTCACCCATTACGGAAAGAATTCTATTTATTACTGGCATGAACAATTCCACCCTGCCGTATGCAAGGCATGATGCAATAAAACCAGAGACCTCGATATCACCACTACTCTTATATTTATGAGGGTATTTTATAGGGTCATACGAAATGCGTGCTGCAAAATCGTAGTCTTTATAAAATTTGTTAAGTATCTGCTTTAAGTTTAGCCCTTTGGAGTGGGTCATGTTATATTTCTCAAAATGCATTTCTCTTAAAACCATTAATACTCAATCTGCATAGCTCACCTATAATTCGTAAACTGTAAATGTATACCAAAGTCCTTCTCTTTGAGTTTAACTATAATAGACTGAAGATCATCAATCTTTTTTGCTTTTACCCTCACCTGATCCTTCTGTATCTCTGCGCTAACCTTCATCTTGGTATCTTTTATGAATTTCACTATCTCCTTTGCCCTTTCCTGAGGTATGCCCTGCTGCAGTGTTATTAACTGTCTAACTGTGTTACCAGATGCAGGCTCAATCTTTCCGTAATTTAACGCCTTCAAAGAAACTCCTCTTTTAACAAGTTTTGTTTGAAGTATATCAATGACGCTCTTAAGTTTCGTCTCATCATCAGCAATGAGAGTAATGGTACCCTTATTTTTGTCCAAATCTATACTGCTTTTACTCCCTTTGAAATCAAACCTCTGACCTATCTCCTTCTTTGACTGGTCCACTGCGTTTAATACCTCCTGCATATTCACTTCGCATACAATATCAAATGAATGTTCTTCCGCCATTTTCACCTCCGTCATTTCATCTTATTTAGACTTTCTATAGCACTTTTAAGCATTTCCTTCGGGTCGGGCTTACACACAGGGCAGTATAGTTCCCCCAGATCCAGGGGGCATACATGCCCTCATTCAGGGCAACAGGTACACTCGCTTAGAGGCTGTTTGCAAACAGGGCACTTATCCATGAATTTTATAATTGTAACATATTCTTACCCATCTTCTATAGTTTCTTTTTTATAAAGTCCCAGATAGGTATGGACATATTAACTTAAAGGGACTTTGTACCTTTAAATCCCTATAAAAACTAAGGTTAAATTTTTCAGGGAGTTTGAGGGACGAAGTCCCTCAAAGTTTATAGATGCAATTGAGACAGGAAAATGGCAAGAGGCGATAGGCTAAAGGCGATAGATATTATCCTATAGCCTACAGCCTTTTGCCTCTTGCCTATCGCCTGAGGACAGAGGCTCTTCACCGAATACTTGGTATAATGAAGCAGTTGGGCTTATCTTGGCAGAGAGAGACCCAACCACTACCAGGATGGATGACTAATAAATATATGATACTTGAAAAAGTTAATAAAATTTTATTTTTCAAGGTTGGTGCCCCCTAGAGGAGTCGAACCTCTGACACCAGGTTTAGGAAACCTGTGCTCTATCCTACTGAGCTAAGGGGGCAAAAATGTAATAATAAACACTAAATCTTTAGCGAACTATTAAATATACACTGAACAGAGTAAATTTTTCAAAGGTAATTCTGATTATCGGGGCGAGAGGATTTGAACCTCCGACACCACGGTCCCGAACCGTGTGCGCTACCAGGCTGCGCTACGCCCCGAAAACAATTTATAATTATAACATATACAATCCGATCATGCTTTCAGCTAAAAAAGCGATATCCTTCTTTCTCGTGCAAAAGCCTTTATAATAGTAAGTGATGCGTAAAGCCTCTGGAGTCTGATATTTCTCTTTCTAATAAGAAGTACATCGTGATGAGGAAATGGCTCTGCCCTGATCTCAGCCTGTTTTCTCTCTATTGCATTGTACAGAGACTTTATGCCTTCTTCATCAAACCCTTTAAGAAACAGCGGATTAATGGTGACAAAACCCTCTGCTACATCCACTGCTATGGCTTTATAATTCCTTGCACCCTTTGCTGGCATTTATTTACCCTTATTTTTAATAAAGAGGATAGAAATAAATATACCTATTTCATAAAGAAAAATTATAGGAAGTGCCATTAATGTCTGGTTAAATGCATCAGGGGTAGGAGTTAAAATTGCTGAAATTACAAAGGCAGCCAGGATTGCATACTTTCTGTTTTTTGAAAGGGTCTTTGGTGAAACAATGCCCATTTTTGTGAGAAATATTATAAATATTGGAAGTTCAAATACAGCACCAAATGCGAGAATAAACTTAAGACAAAAATCAACATATTGCCCAACAGAAAGCATTGGCATTAAAAAATCGCCAACCTTGTAAGTAAGAAGAAATCCCATGGCGAACGGAAGGACTATAAAAAAGCAAAATGCTGCACCAAATAAAAATAAACCAGTTGCTGAAAAAATAAACGGGATCACATATCTCTTTTCTCTCTCCAGAAGCCCGGGAGAGATAAACTTCCACAACTGTAGAAGTATCACAGGTAATGATAGAATCAATCCAGTAACAAATGAAACCTTAAGATTCATCCAGAATGCCTCTGCTGGCGCAAGAAAAACGAGTTTAGTATCCTGAAGTTTGTCTTGAGGAATAAATTGCACATACATGTTTTTAACAGAAAAATCGAGATTATATTTCAAGGGAAACATTATGAATTTAAATATTTCTTCTGAGAAATTAAAGGCTACAATAAAGGCTATAAGCAAGGCTACTAAGGAGACAATTATCCTTCTTCTCAGTTCACCAAGATGACCTGTGAGAGGCATCTTCTCATCTTCCATTACCCTATGTTACCCCGCATCGGAATCTTTTTTTTCATCCACATTCTGCTTTATATCAACATCTGGCAAGTCAGATGAACCGTTTTCTTTTTTTTCATTTACATTATAAATCTTTTTAAGAATATCATCCTCTACAGATATTGCTGGCTTAACCTCACGAAGTTCAGCATCTACTTGCTCCTTAATTCCATGCATTGCCCTTTTTAGTTCAGCAATTCCTTTTCCAAGTGTTCTGCCAAGCTCAGGCAACCTCCTCGGTCCGAAGACCAAAAGCGCAACTATAAATATAACGATGAGTTCTTGCATTCCGAGGTCAAACATAAATTAATTATAACTGCTATTCATAAATTTTTTGAATAATTCTCTTTTCCTTAGGCAGGATGATGCTAATAGAAAACATAAATCTGTAATCTGGAGTCCTGTTTTTGATATCAAAACCAGCTCCAATAGAAGTATATATATTTTCTGTTGTTGCAATCCTGTAACCAAGCCTCCATTCCAGGAGGTCTATCTTGCTTTTAAAATAATTCTTTCTGCCTACTATCTCTGCAATAATTTCAGAAGAACGCGTTACAGCGAGCTCTGCTCCAACACTCAACTTATATTCATCCTGCAGATCAGACCTGCCGGGATTAGAATACAATGTATTTATATGCCCCTTAAAAGGTCCTACTTTTTTTGTTATCAACAATCCAATCCCTATACTTCCATCTGTAGAGAATTCTTCCTTGCCTGACGGTACAGAAACAGACAATATATATGCAATAGCAGGCTTATACTTACCCTCATCAATAAGTCTGTGTTTAAATCCAAAGCTCATATCTTCAAAGCCATCTAAATCGATATCCGAATCCTTAACATAAGGTATAGTAGCATTAAACTCAAGCTTTTCATGCAATCCATAAGATAGTTGAAAAATGGTCCGATATATATTAGGCTCACCTGACTTTTCAAAACCAATACCTATTCCGAATTTATTCTGACCGAGACTTTCAGCGCTAAATGTAGAAAATACACCGTATGGTGAAAGAGGTTGTAAGCCCTTTGTATCAAATGCATTTGCAATGAAGGGTGTTAAAAAAATAAAAAAAGAAGACATAAAAAATAAAATAATATAATTTCTTAAAGATTGATTTAGTGGGTTTTGCATTTTCATTTCAAAAGAGAATATCAAAAATAATCTTTTGTGTCAAACCCCGCGCCTTTCATGTCCAAAGATATACTTGTGCATCTGGAGATTTAGGCTCACGGATAACCTGTCGCCAATTATCCAACCTGCGAGTGTCTCTGCCTTAAGAATACCATGGACAGGTGATAGCAACACATTACATCTTTCTAATAATTTATATTTATCCATAAAATCCTTTACCCATTCATAATCTTCTTTATCCATGATAACAAACTTTACCTCATCAATTTTCTTAAGATATTTGATATTGTCCAGATTCATGTATCCAAACATTCCACTATTCGGAGTCTTTATATCCATTATTATAATTACCCTCTTATCCACATCCTTTATATCCATACTCCCATTTGTCTCGAGCAAAACCCTAAAGCCATTTTCAACAAGTCTGCTCATAAGACTGTAGACCCCTTGATGCAATAAAGGCTCCCCTCCAGTAAATTCAACATTTCTTATGCCATAGCTACTTACAATTTCGAATATTCTATCACCCGACATTTCGATTCCTTCTTCATAAGCATATTTAGTATCACAGTAAGGACATCTCAGGTTACAACCTGTCATCCTGACAAAGACACACGGTAGTCCTGCATAAGATGATTCGCCCTGTATGCTCGCAAATATTTCACAAACTTTCATATAGAGTATTAAAAAGAAAAATAATCTTTTTCGATCTTCCCCTCTTTGTTAAAAATCACTTTTGCAACAAATCTCTCGCCTGACATGAAAGAATATGACAACTCCTTCCATGTAACTACAGTTTTATTATCAAACTCTTTGACCTCAGCGTAAGGATAGCGAGCAAAATAAAGAAAATTTTGCACTACCTGACTGCTCTTGGACCTTGATATAGCATCATTATTAAAATCAATATTATAATTATCATGTATGCATATTTTTTTTGTGAACAAGTCAACAAAACCAGCCTTTACCTCACTACCAGACCTTGCAATAAACCACCACCTCAAAAAGTCATTTGGAAGAGGATAAATTTTATAGATATTTGCATCAACTCTTGTCATAAGAAATTGTCTTGTCTCTTTCTGAAGATATGCCCTCCCTGCTATATAACCAATAAATATCAATAATGTACATACTGTCAAAAATACAGACCTTTTTTTGTTCATGCTCGCAATAATCACAGATAATAAAAAGCCTATTGTTATATAAGGGTCAATAATGAATGTTAGATCGAGAGAGTATTGATTCCAGTCAAATGGAGAAAGTATGCGGGTCCCATATTGATTTGTAAGATCAAGAAAAAGATGCATAGCGTAGGCTATAAAAGACAAAAAATAGGTATAAAAAAAGCCGGTTTTTTTCCTAAAAATAAGCCCCATTATTGCGGGGAATATAATGAGTGCAAGTATTCCATGAGTAATTCCCCTATGGTACCTTAGAAAGACATCTACTCCCCATATTCTTGTTATGTAATCAAAATCAGGAGCTATAGCCGAAAATACAAGGATAAATATCGATGCCTTGCGTTTGAAACCCAAATTATTTAATACCATACCAGAAATGGCATGAGTGATAGGATCCATATATTAATGTATCATGTTCGATGCATGGGCGTCAAAAATACGATGATTTGATGCATAAAAAAAGGACGTTTCCGTCCTTTGTAAAATATATTTATAATATTTTCATTACTTATTCAATGTCTTACCGATTCTCCTTTCAATAGAAGCAACCTTTTCCTCTATCCTATTGGGCTTTCCTTTTCTATCGTCAATCGTGATAGATATTAAAACCCTTTCTTCTGTCTTCATAATCTCATCACGGCATTTTTTTATGAGGGACATTATATCATCCCATTCTCCCTCAACAACAGTTCCCATTGGGTTAACCTTATAAGGCAGACCGCTTTCATCAACAATCCTTAAAGCAACTGCCAACTGGTCACCTATACTGCTTCCATGACCAATAGGTATTACTGCAAATTCTGCAAGCATACAACCTCCAAAGGGTAAAAAGGGTGACCAGCGGTCACCCTTTAAAAAAATAAATTATTTTACTGCATCTTTTAATGTCTTACCCGCTGTGAACTTTGGAACCTTTGTAGCAGGAATCTTGATCTCTTCTCCTGTCTTTGGATTACGACCCTTTCTTGCCTTTCTCTTGGATACAGAAAAAGTACCAAATCCAACCAGGGTAACCTTCTGTCCCTTCTTAAGGGCAGCCTTTACTGCATCAAGTGTTGCATCAAGTGCTCTACCTGCATCAGCCTTTGTCAAAGAAGCGCTCGAGGCGATCTTATCAATAAGCTCTGCCTTTGTCATATTTATCCCCCCTTTCTTTGTATAGATTGTTTACTACCAATGTTTTGCTTATGAAAATACCATGAAAAGCATTATTTGTCAAGGGAAAAATGTATATCACCCCAGATAGGTATGGACATATTAACTTAAAGGGACTTTGTCCCTTTAAATCCCTGATTACGTTAAAAGGCTATAGGTTGTAGGCTATAGGCTAACTATCGCCTATCGCCTATCTTTTGCCTTAAATACTTAATCAGGGAGTTTGAGGGACACAGTCCCTCAAGGGACTTTGTCCCTTTAAATCCCTGATTCCGTGAACCGTGATCCGTGAACCGTGACACGTGAGAGGAAGTCCCTCAAAGTTTATAAATGCAATCGAGACAGGAAGGAGACAATAGTGCTCAGGAAGTGATAAAGAGGACAGAGGCTCTTCACCGAATACTTGATATAATGAAGCAGTTAGGCTTATCTTGGCAGAGAGAGACCCAACCACTACTATAGGATGGAGGGACAGCCAACTGCCAAAATGTATATTGATCCAAAAACTTTTAATAATCCCCGATTCTGTCCTTTAGGAAGGCTTTACACTAATTATCATTACTAAAAGCCATTTGAACGAGGCGAATTCTCCTGGCAAGTTCTCTCACAGCGTCAGACATCGACATCCCCCTGTCCATCAAATCCCTTACAAACTCTGCCTTAGACAATTCATTTATCACTTCTTCTGTCTGAACGCCACGTAGACAGATATTGTCACCCTTTTGAATTTGCTGGGAAATACATCCTTCTAACTGCTCTGCAGTAAATTTCTTTGCAAGCTCCTTGATTTCCTTAATGTGTATCTCCTGTCTATCCATAATATAAACCTTCATTTCGTCATCAAAAATGCCTTGCGCTCACATACAGCACAATCTGTTATTTCTTCACCACAAAATTCCCATATTGTAACTTTAATCGAGGAGTTCCAGCAAACAGGGCAGACAATGTAAAATGTCTCACCGAACCCTTTTTCGATACTAAATCTTATTGTTGAGCTATCAATAAACATAATTTATATTAACATTTTTTAAATATAATGATTAACAATATAGTTTCAAATCGGGGTTATTTCAAGTATTCTCTCTATATGGAAAACCCTGTTTTCTTTCCTTTCATAGCAAAAAGCTTGAACCCCTATAAATTTCCTTCCCTTATACTCAAGTTCACCCACAAATGATGGTATTATTGTCCTTGTCGATTTTTCATCTCTTGTTTTTAGATATTTTATTTTGACTTGCCTCTTATCATTTATGGCCTTCTGTATAATCTCGATCTTTTCATTAATCGGTAATCTCTTCTCGGCTTGTTTATATTGATATTTTGTGACAAAATCAACAACCCTTCTGTCCATCAAAATGTGCTTCTTTAAAATTGGACTTTTAAGTATTATACCTTCAAGGCTTGTGCATCTTGAAAGTGCAACATATAATTGACCATGAGAAAAGGTGCCCCTTCCGATGTCAATAATCACCCTGTCAAAGGTCAACCCCTGACTTTTATGTATCGTAACAGCCCAGGCAAGTTTAATCGGATACTGGGTAAATTTACCGACTACATCAGATTGAATCATTCTTGTTCTTTTATCATAATAAAACTCATACATCATCCATTCATAGGGTAATACATCTACAACTTCACCATCGTTTAGCTCTACCAATATTAAATCCTGCGCTGATTCCTTATTTTTCACGATATCAACAACTCTACCAATGCTGCCATTTACCCATCTGCCCATAGAATCATTATTTAAGAGCATAACCTGTGCACCTTTTTTTATAATTATATCAATGCTTGTAGGCAGAGACCTTACATCGAAATCCCCCTCAAGAAAGCCCTTATATGAGTATTGCTTACCACTAATATCTTGAAGTCTTTTCATATTTATCCTGTCAGCAAGGTCATTTGTGGTAGTCAAGTATATATAGAAACCCTTATTGTCATGAAACTCCGGCATATTCCTGCTATTTATAATAGCCAGATCCTCATCAGTTACAGTATTATTTCTGATAGCATTCAGTATATTAAGGAATTTATCATCTCTCTGGCGATAGACCTTCTCAAGTTCTATAAACTCCATATCAATAGCAGATCTCATTACATGAGAATCAAAAAAGTATGGGCTTTTATAATAACTCGAGAAAATATGCCTTTCACTGCTTGTTGTCACCGGGGGCAATTGATAGAGATCACCTATAAATATCATCTGTACGCCTCCAAATGGTAAGGATTTCTTTTTACCATGCATCCTCATGAATATATCTACACAATCCAATATATCAGCCCTTACCATAGAAATCTCATCTATCACAATAGAGTCCAGATTTTTATATAGTTGCCTGTTGGCTGGCTTTATGTCTTTTACTGTTTCTGGTGTTATGTCTAATTTAAAACCAAAGAAAGAGTGAATTGTCTGTCCCTTTACATTTACTGCAGCAACCCCGGTAGGTGCAAGAACCGCTATATTCTTTTTAGTTTTATTTCTGAAATGATGAAGCAAGGTTGACTTCCCTGTGCCAGCCCTGCCAGTTATAAAGACATTCTTATTAGTCTCTTCCATGATATGAAGTGCATATAAAAACTGAGGATTGAGGTCGAGTGATAACATATCGTAATTCTGCATACTATATATTTTATCTTATACCAAAAATTTCTGTATAAGATAAGGACTTTTAAGACAATTCTCCTTTCTCAATTATAAACTGAATTTATTTTGTGAGTGATTTATGAACACCAAGGCATCGAAATATAGACAATCACCTAAATCAAAATAATTGTAGTATCATAATATTATGTCTAAAAAGTACCTTGGTCAGAATTTTCTTTTTGATCCATCGATTTTGAAAAGAATTGTTGATGTCGCATGCATTACACATGATGACACGGTTGTCGAAATAGGACCTGGTTATGGAAATCTAACAAAAATGCTTGCATCTGCTTCTAAAAAAGTGATCGCAATAGAGCTCGATTATAGGCTTTATGAAAAATTATTGCATGAGTTAAGAGAATATAAAAACATAGAAATTATCCATGCAGATGCCCTTAAATACAATTTTGAAGAACTCGAGCAATTCAAGGTCGTTGCCAATATACCTTACTATATAACTACACCAATTATATTCAGACTTATTGAGGATCGGAAAAATCTTAAGTCCATGACATTAACAATTCAAAAAGAGGTTGCACAAAGAATTGTTGCCAGACCAAATACAAAAGATTATGGTGTTCTTTCTATTGTTGTTCAGTACTATGGGAATCCTGAACTAAAATTCATTATACCAAAAGGCGCATTCAGACCTGTACCAAAAGTAGATTCTGCCGTGATACACATAGAAATGTTAAGTGAGCCAATAGTAAAACCGAAAGACGAGAGTCTTTTTTTTAGAATTATAAGAACCGCATTTGCGCAACGAAGAAAAACGCTATCAAATGCCTTGAAATCTTTCTCAAAGGACATCAAAGTAATTCTCATAAATGCAGGGATAGAGCCCATTAGAAGGGCAGAGACATTAACTATCGAAGACTTTGTGAAGATCTCAGACTTACTCAAAGATGCGGGATAGCAAGTACTATCCCGCATGACTCTTATTTACCTGTTTTGCTTATGCTCACATTCTTTGTGACCTTCTGCCAGAGGAAGGAGTTTCCCTCTTCCTTCACGCCAAATGGCAGATACCATAGTTCTATATCGATGGTCATATCGTACGCAAGAATTTTTCTTACTGACTTATCCCCTTCTTTCACATCCTCAAACGGAAAGTTAATCTCAAACCTTTCTGTTATGGTCTTATGAGGCGGCAGACCTGACTCTCTGATCATTCCGCTCTTTTCGTATGGACCCCTACCCATTCTATCTCCCCTACCAAGTTGTTGGGGTACAGGCATATATATTTTTGATTTCTTGAATATCTCTTTTCCATCTGGTGTCTTTGCGGTCACTTCCAGGACCAGCCTGTTAGGTGTTGGTCAGCCGTCCGGAATCGTATGACCTGTCTTGTTGGTCATATCGACCTTAACAAATGCCTGAGGAACAATCTTTGCACCATCCCTCCAGTAGTGACCATATGCCTCAACATCAAATTTCACAGCAGCCTTGCCCATATCAGGGTCTCTATAGCTCTGCATATTGTGTCCTAACCCGCTCCTTTTCATGTGGCAGTCCTGACATCTATCTGTGCCACCTTCTGCCTGATACGCCCAGAGATAACTTCCATAGAGGGTTCCACACTGTGACGGATTTTCGAGCTCGAAATTAGGACCGAGTCCATGACACTGTCCGCAAAGTATCGATTCTCCCATTATAGGGCTTATTTTCATCTTGGGATTAGCTGGATCTGTATGGACACCCTCTTTTGAACCATAAACAGTACCCTTTTCGGGGAATCCGTCCACCCATTTATGTACTATTGCATTTCTGTTATGACAAATCAAGCAGTTTATGCTGAGTTTTTTGAGCTTTTCCACTGCTTTCTCATCACCATCAGTGTAATCATATATTGCCTTCACAATTTCTTGCGCTACACTGTCTTCTGCTTCCTGAAGTTGAGGGAGATGACACTTTGCGCATATCATAAGATGCTTAACTTTTACATCCTCAGGCCTTTTAACGCCGGAATATTCCCAACCCTTCAAACCAATCTCTATCGTTGTCTTAATGGTTGCAGCAGTCCTTCCTGTTCCGAAGATGGAACGAGAATGTATAGACTTTTCCCAATCCTGATAAATCTTCTCATGACAGGTCTTACAGCTCGATGAATCATACATTGCAGCGAGTTCATCTATCGTCTTTGCCTTCTTCATTCCATCATTACCTGCTGCATATACAGACATCGGTAATACAATAAAAAGCAATGTAAATAACAGTTTCAATATCTGCATAAAACCTCCTTCCATCTGATTATTTAATAATAATTAATAAAGTATATCCTTAATATTTAATCCCTATATGCATCACCTCCTCAAATGTAAAATATTGAGCAGATTTTACTTATAACTATAAGGCAATGTCAAACTAAAAGTTTAGAATCAATTTGAACTGGATTTAAAGATTTTCTAAGGGGAAAGGATGTAATCAACAGACAGGTCTGTCTACCTTAGCTTGATAATAAAACGGGTTAAACCATTATCTGTTGTTATTTCTTCATAAACAACAGGCAGCTTTTCGAGTTTTATGGCAGAGCTTATGAGATATTTTTTATCTGACTCTATCACTATGGCAACAATTTCACCCTGATTAAGTTTCGCAACCTCTTCCACCACTATGGAAGTAGCACTCGAGGGTCATAAATCCATACCTGTTAAATCTAAAATTTTTTCCTTCGATTCAGAAATGCCACCACAAAGAAGGGTAGTAATGATCAGGAAAACTATGATAAGTCTAAAAGTTTCTTTAACCAAATATATTCTCATAATGTAAGAGAGCCCGACCCTTAAGATCGGGCTCTCTTTTAATGCTTCAACTTTACTGAACTGTAACTGTCTTTGTTGTTTCATAGAACAGGTATTTACCCTTGTTAACCGGTGTAGCCTTATCATCCCTGTGGTTGCCTCCGGCAGGCAAATGCCAGAGCCTGACTGTTACATCAATCTCCTTTGCCTTAATATCCCTAACTTTTTTGCCATCCTTTTCAACATCCTCGTAAGGGAATTTAATATCAAATATCTCTGTTACCGGTTTTCCGGGCTGAAGGCTTGTATCAGCCAACATGCCTGACTTCCTGTGAGGTCCATAAACCATCTTATCACCCCTACCCTTGGCAGGAGACTGAGGGGTATAGATCTTTGATGCATTGAATATCTCTTTTCCATCCTTTGTCTTAGCGGTCACATCCAGGACCAGCCTGTTAGGGGATGGTCAGCCATCAGGAATTCTATGTCCTGCCTTGCTTACCATTTTTACGGTAACCTTTGCAGTTGGAATGGAATCCCCGGCCTTTGGCAGGAAGTAATAGCCCATTGTATCTACTTCAACGCTCACAGCCTTTTTAGCCTGATCAGGGTCCCTGTATGCAGGCATATAGTGACCCTTATCCATATGGCACTCCTGACATGTCTTTGAGCCACCTGAAGGAACATATGCATGAAGGTAGCTTCCATAAAGCGTTGCGCACTGTGTGGGCTCTGTCAAATCGAAGTTCGGACCGAGTCCGTGGCACTGACCACAGAGGATTGACTCTTTCATTATTAAACTCTTCTTTAATGTCTTATACTTCGCATCACCATGAGCCCCTTCTTTATTTCCGTAAATAACATTGGCTTCTGGCTCGCCGTCAGTCCATTTGTGAATAAGTGCCTTCTGGTTATGGCAGATAAGACAGTTGATTCCAATCTTTTTGAGCTTTGCCTGTGCAGCCTCATCACCAGCGGCTCCATCGATTGCTGCCTGTGCAATTTCCTGAGCAACCTCATCGGTTGCATCTTTCAATTGTGGGAGATGACATTTTGCACAGATCATCATATGCTCTACTTTTATGTCCTTTATATCCTTAATCCCCGCCTTTGTGTATTCCTTCATTAACCCGTCCTTCACTGTACTTGCTATGGTAGCCATTGTGCGAGGTGAACCAACAAGCGATATGGCGTGATAGGACTTTTCCCACTCCTCAAACTGCTTTGGATGACACTGTTTGCATGAAGATACATCATACATCTTTGCGAGTTCGTCAATGCTTTTTGCCTTTTCTGCCGATGAAGCTGCCAGAGGCAAGGCTACAAAAAGCAAAATCAAAACCAGCCTCAATAATTTCATATAACCCTCCTTTTTTTAATCATTACCTATAAAACAGCATTACTACAAAACAGGTTCTAAACTATAACTCATCACCTCCTTGTTTGTGTCTTGATATGTAAAAACTAACAAAAATTAATCGAGGTGTCAACTTGAAATTAAAACTTTAGGCAATCTTTAGCCTGATACTTGACATAAATCCATATAATCATATATAAATATATTTATATGAAAAACATCATCAAATTATTAAAGCTCCTATCGGACGAAACAAGGCTCAGGATACTTATGCTTCTCACAGAAAAGGAGCTATGCGTATGTCAACTTATGGGTGTACTGGGTATTTCACAGCCGCTTGTATCAAGAAATCTTTCACTCTTAAGCAACTCAGGACTTCTGAGCGAAAGGAGAGATGGAAAGCTGATTTTTTATACTCTCAAAAGGCAATTGCCAGATTTTGCATCAATGGTTATTACTATGATTAAGTCAGAGTTAAGGAATAGTGAGACTTTCAGACATGATTTAAAATCTTTAAAAGAATGCAATGAATTTCAAAAAAAGACAGGAAAGTGTGACATGAAGACATTTCTTGCTTATATGGAGAAAAAAAGGAAACAGAGATTAAAGGAGGTTTAAAGATGCTGAAAGAATTTAAAAAAAAGAGGTCTAAACTTCAGTCTTACACATTAATCGGTCTACCGCTGGTAATAGTAGGTGGATGGTTCTATCCAAAGCTTGGATATCTGCTTTTAGGTTGTATGGTTGGGGCAGTGGCAGTTGCATTTTATAAAGGAAGGGCATGGTGCGATTGGATGTGTCCACGAGGCAGCTTTTATGATCTATTTATTGAAAAAATAAGCAGAAAAAGAAGAATACCAGATTTTTTTAAAAATAAAATTACCCGATTTTCTGTACTTACTATTTTATTAACGGTGCTGGGTAGTCAGATATATATGAAATGGGGAGACTGGGATGCAGTGGGAAGCGCCATGGTCACAATACTGACCGTAACTACAATAATTGGGATTATACTTGGTGTCATTTACCAGCAGAGGATATGGTGTCATATCTGCCCAATGGGGACTATAGGAAATCAATTGTCCGAAGGTAAACAGCCGCTCACAATTCATGATAGTTGCATAAACTGCAAAATATGTTCGAAGGCATGTCCTATGCAGCTCGAACCATATAAGTTTAAGTCTGAAGGCATATTTGGAGACAATGACTGCATCAAATGCTCATCATGCGCCGTTGTGTGCCCTAAGAAGGCATTATCATTTAAAAAAGAAATGAAAAAAGCTGCTTAGGATAAATATTGCTCACAATTATTAAAAATGCGTATAATTACTGTAATAGTTGACAGTACCACTTTGGAGAGCTAAATGTTAAATTTAGGGGTGCTTGCCTCTGGAAGAGGCTCTAATTTTCAGGCTATCATTGATGAAATAGAGAAGGGAAGATTGAACGCAAAGATAAAGGTTCTTATAGTAGATAATCCATCAGCGTATGCAATAGAAAGGGCAAAAAAACACTCCATAGAATATATTTATATAAATCCAAAAGAATTTGATTCAAAACACTCATTTTTCACCAAAATTGCAGATGAGTTAAAACAAAGAGATGTAGGACTCGTTATACTCGCAGGTTTTATGCGCATCATTGGAAAGCCTCTTATCGAGGCTTTCCCTAATAAGATTATAAATATCCATCCAGCACTCCTGCCCGCATTCCCCGGATTGCATGGTCAGAGACAGGCTATTCAATATGGTGTCAAGATAAGCGGATGCACAGTTCACTTTGTTGATGAGGGAGTTGATACAGGACCTATAATCATACAGGCAGCTGTCCCTGTGCATCCAGATGATACAGAGGATACCCTTTCGGAGCGGATTTTAAAAATAGAACATAAGATATTACCTGAGGCTATAAGGCTCTATGCTGATGGAAGGCTAAAGGTTGAAGGAAGGATTGTGAAGATTAAGGATTACGGATTGAGAGATGAACATATAACAAATCCTTATATTTCGTGATTTTACAGATAAATGAACCTTTTTGAAATCAAAAATAAGGCTTTATCATCAGAAAACGGAGAGTATATTCTCGGTTTTAAGGACATAGGAAGTCATGCCTGTTATATGATATATGGTATTTTGAAGCCAGGAGAAAAAAATCGGAAGATAAAACCAGGGGCAGGTCACGAGGAGATAGTCCTTTCTGTTAAAGGTGATATAGAAGTAACAGGGTATTATACGGGCAGATTAAAGGAAGGAACCGCGTTTCACATTACTGGTGAAAACGAATGTCTCTTAGAAAATAAAAACACTTCAGACGCCATTTACATTATTGCAGGCGGTCATTCCGAAGATAGCCATCACTAAAAACATCTGCTTGATTAAAAGAGATCATATAGGCGAATATAATATAAGAGAAAATTCTCAAAAGGATCTAATGTCAGAATTCCGATCAAGATTGCCCCAATTGGTTATTAAAGGCAAAAAAATTCAATTACCAATAATTCAGGGAGGTATGGGGGTTGGAGTGTCCTTATATCCTCTTGCAAGGGCTGTAGCAAAGGAAGGTGGTCTTGGTATTGTATCGAGCGCCTGTCTTGACAGGCTTGTCTCAAAGAGGACAGGGATGAGATATAATTCATACGAAGCTGCGTATGAGGAAGTTTCGAGGGCAAAGGAAGCAGGAGGTTATGCTGGCATAAATATAATGGGTGCACTGGTAAGGGATTATAATGATTCTGTCAGAGGTGCAATTGATGCTGGAGCCGATGCCATTATCTCTGGAGCTGGCTTGCCACTCACTCTTCCTGCCATCCAGCCGCCTAAGGACACTGCCTTAATACCGATAGTCTCTTCGGCAAGGGCTCTTGAGATAATATGCAAAAAATGGGAAAAGTTGAACTATAGACCTGATGCAGTCGTTCTTGAAGGACCCCTCGCAGGTGGACACCTCGGATTTAAGCCTGAACAAATATACTCAGAATCTTATACACTCGAGAATCTCTTTCCGCCCGTTAAAGACATTGCTATAAAGTATGGGGACTTTCCAGTTATAGTCGCTGGTGGTATCTATACCCATGAAGACATATTGAAATTCTTGAATATGGGTGCTGATGGCGTACAGATGGGAACCAGATTCCTCGCAACAGTCGAAAGCAGTGCATCAGAAGAGTATAAGCAGGCAGTCTTGAAGGCAAAACAAGATGATATTGTGGTCGCAATCGATCCTGGATCTCCATGCGGAATGCCTTTCAGGGTACTAAAACAATCTCCAATGTATATGTCAGCTATAAAAAAATTGAGGCATCCAAAATGTGATAAAGGTTATGTACTTCTGAAGGACAGAGAAGGTAAATTTACGATCTGTCCTGCAAAGGAAAGCAACGAGCACCACTTCTGCATCTGCAATGGACTTTTGAGTTCAGCTGGTTACAACCGTGATAAAGAAGAACCTCTATTTACAGTTGGAACAAATGCATCAAGAATTGACAAAATAGTCTCTGTAAAAGAACTTATGGATGAATTAACAGGCAAATCGAGCGATATTGCAGCGTAACCTATCTCGATATAATTTTAAAGAACTTTCTCTTGCCCACCTTAACAAGATAAGTGCCTTTTTTCAATTTCTTTTGAGGGTCCGTGATTTTTTGGTCTTCAACAAGCACTGCTCCCTGTCTAATCAATCTCATTGCCTCTCCTGTGCTGGATGTGATTCCTGATAGCTTCATGATTTTTGGAAGCCACATATCCCCTTCTTCCCATTTCAGCTCAAAAACAGGTATCTCATCAGGAACACCCTTCTCTCTAAAAATACGGTCAAATTCCTCTTTAGCATGTATTGCTGCCTCTTTGCCCCAATATCTCTCCACGATTTCCATTGCAAGGTCTTCCTTTGCCTTTTTCGGATGGACTTCCCCTGACATTAAACCTTGCTTAAGGTTATGGAGCTCTTCAATGCTGATACGGCTCAACAATTCATAATATTTAATCATCAACTCATCGCTGATGGACATCAACTTGCCATACATGTCCTTTGGAGGCTCTGAAATGCCGATGTAATTACCGAGGCTTTTTGACATCTTCTGGATTCCATCTGTTCCTTCAAGCAGAGGCATCATAATAATTACCTGCTTTTCTAATCCCATCATCTCCTGCATCTGCCTCCCCATAAGGAGGTTAAATCGCTGATCAGTGCCGCCAAGCTCAACATCTGCATTAAGATATACCGAATCATACGCCTGAAACAATGGATAGTAGAATTCAAGTATGCTTATGTCCTGCTGGCTTGCAAACCGTTTCTTAAAATCTTCCCTTTCGAGCATCCTTGCCACTGTTTTCATAGCACCTAATCTAACAATCTCCATTGCACTCATTTTTTCAAACCACTCGCTATTAAATCTTATCTGTGTCTTTTCAGGGTTGAGGATTTTAAATACCTGCTCTTTATAGGTCTCAGCATTTTTTAAGACCTCTTCTTTTGTCAATGGCTTTCTCGTTTCAGACCTGCCAGTAGGGTCTCCGATCATGCCGGTGAAATCTCCTATGAGGAAGATGACTTCATGCCCCAGTTCCTGAAACTGCCTCATCTTTTCAAGTAGCACAGTATGCCCCAGATGTATGTCAGGAGCTGTGGGATCAAATCCAGCCTTGACTCTTAAAGGTCTGTTTTCTTTATATGACCTCTCAAGCTTATGAAGAAGCTCTTTCTCGAGAATAATCTCAACGGTACCTCTTTTTATTATCTCAAACTGTTTTTCTGGTGAAAGCATAGGAGATATAATAAAACAGGCAATAGGCTATAGGCAATAGGCATTAAAGTAGGGCAGCTCATGAGCTGCCTTACTTTATCTGTGTGCATTTAACCATATCGAGTTTTTGAAATCTCATGCATCCATTACAGGATATGCAATCTGCCCTTTCCTTGCCCTCCATGAACTTATTGGGAAGATCAGGCTCTCTGATGAGGGGTCTGGATATGGAAATCAGGTCAGCATCAACTTTTTGCAATATATCTTCTGCAACAGATTTTGAACGAATGCCTCCTACCAGAATAATAGGGACGTTGAGATTTTTCTTAAAAAGTCTTGAAGAATCTCTAAAATATGCCTCTTGCTCCTCTTTGAAAATATTCAGTTGTGCAGTCTTTATTCCTGACTCATACATGCCTCCGCTGACCTCAATGGCATCAATACCAAGTTCTTCAAGCCTTTTAGCAATCCTCAAGCTCTCATCTGGCTTTAGTCCTCCCTCTACAAAGTCATCTGCATTCATTTTTATGAGGATAGGATAGTTTTTGCCAACCTCGTTTCTCATTGCCTTATAGACCTCTTCAAGGAAGTGAAATCTTCGCTCCTCATCACCTCCCCAGTAGTCATCTCTCCTATTTGTATGAGGAGAAAGAAATTCGCTGACCAGATAACCATGAGCTCCATGAATCTGGATGCCATCAAATCCGGCATACATAGCCCTTCTTGCAGCATCCCCAAATGCCTCTATTATTTCCCATACCTCTTCATTTGTCATTTCTCTTGGTGTAATCTTAGTTGATGGGTCATAAACCTCTGACGGAGCTATAGGTTGTTGTCCACCAAGGAGTACTGGGAAGCACTGTCTGCCACCATGAACAAGTTGTATTACTATTTTGCCGTCAAGTCTGTGGACAGCCTCTGTCAGCCGCTTTAATCTGTCTATGTAATAATCGTTATGTATGCACATCATCTGAGGTACAGAACGTCCAGAGATATGCACCAATGCATTTCCAGTAATGATTAATCCAACACCGCCTTTTGTGAGTTCTTTATAGAATTCTATAAGTGCATCCGTAACAAAGCCATCCACATCAGCCCTCTTTTCGTATGTTGCAGAGCGGACGAGACGGTTTTTAAGCTCCATTCCTGCTAAATTGTATTGTTCAAATAGCATATTTTACCTCCTGAGCCTTGCTGCCAATTTTATTGCCTCTATCATGCTCGATGGATTGGCAATGCCTTTCCATGCAATATCATAGGCTGTTCCGTGATCAGGGGATGTCCTTATTATGGGCAACCCAATCGTAATATTTACTGCCTTATCAAATGCAATCATCTTAAGTGGAATCAGCCCCTGATCATGATACATACACACAATTATATCAAATTCACCACTATATGCCCTATAAAATAAACTATCTGCTGGATACGGACCAGAAACAGGAATGCCTGATGCAAGCGCCTCATTAATAGCAGGAATGATCTCTCTTATCTCCTCATCTCCAAATATTCCCGCTTCTCCTGCATGTGGATTCAAGCCTGCGACTGCAATCCTCGGATTATCAATGCCGATCATATCACATGCCTTTTTAGCTAATATGATGGTTTTTAAGAGCCTTTCTTTTTTGATCAAAGCCGGAACATTCCTTATAGGTGTATGAATTGTTACGAGGATAAGTTTTAATTTGTCGCTATAAAACATCATCGCATAATCTTTTGTGTTTGTTAGCTCTGCAAGCATCTCTGTATGTCCATGCCATTTAAAGCCTGCCATTTTAAGGGACTCCTTTGAAATGGGAGCAGTCACAACTGCATCCACTTTTTTATTTAATGCAAGTTCAACTGCCTCCTTTATATATAAAAAGCAAGCCCTTCCATTTTTTGCTGAAGGCTTGCCCCTTTCAAAATCCCTGTTTCTTATTTCATTTATATCTATGATTTCGAGCTCTTTCAAATTTACAGGAATCTTTAGACTATCAATAGCCTCTTCTATTACGATTAGATCACCTAAAATTAGAGGTTTACAGAGAGTTAAAATCTCTTTGGTATTGACAGCCTTTAGTGCCACCTCGGCTCCAATCCCTGCTGGATCCCCAATGGTTATAGCAATCTTTTTAATATTATTCACGAGAAATCCCCTTTTATCACAAAAAATTAACCAGATAAATAGTTACCGGTAATGTAACAAATGACAGAGCGGTAGTAATTAAGATAATAAATGCAGCAAGAGATTCATCAAGATTAAATCGTGATGCTATCAATAGAGACAGGACCATTGTTGGCATAGCGCCCTCAACAATACATGACGCAAGGGCTGTTCCTTTTAAGCCGATAAGCATTGAAGCAGAATATGCAACAAAGGGAACGATTGCGAGTTTTATAACTGTTGCAGGTATTATGAAATATGCATGTCTTATTTTCGGAATCGATAGTGCTAAACCTATGCTGAATATCATAAGTGGTGCCACAAGGTCTCCGAGCATACTTAAAAATTTCATGATAAATGCCGGAAGTCTTAATTCAGTTATTCTCAAAAAGAACCCTGCTAAAATACCCCATAGTGGTGGCAACATAAATATTGTCCTGAGAGATTCGATAAGATTAAATCTCCTGTTCTCTCCATATCTGGATGCAAGTGAAGCACCAACAAGCCAAAGAAGAGGAGTTGTAGCGAGCAGATCAAAAAAAATCGCATATTTTGCAGCATCCTGACCGTAAATACCTGTTAAAACTGGAAGTCCGAGGTAAGTTACATTTCCAAAGGCTGCCCCTATAACAAGTATACCTTTTTCAGATGACTTAATTTGAACAAACCTTTCAAGTATTGTATATGAAGCTATGGCTATAAAGAGACCCGAAAGGGTCGTTATCCATGCAACAGCAGGAACAAGAAGTGACTCTTTATCTATATTCGAGGCGTAAACAACCTTAATACAAAGACATGGTAGAAAAATATTAAATACAGAAGCACCGATCGCCTGACGCAATACAGAAGCCTCTATGCCGATATTTAATCTCCTAAAAACAGCTCCAGTTAAGATGACCAGCCCAAAGGATATTAGCAAATCATACATTTTTAGATTTTATCAGAAAAGAGGCAGGTATTTCTCACAAAGCTATTGACTAAAGACAGTTGTCCCTTCAGGAGGAGAAAAGTTAAAGATACCATCCTTCAGCCCTGTATTTGTTCTTACATCTGTTAGCTGTATCTCTATCCTATTTGACATCGAATCAAAAATAATAATAGACTCAATAGGAAATTCCTTATCTGACAATGTAATCTCAATAGATACTATATTACCCATGGGCTTTTTGGGTTTTAATAAAAGTCTCTGTTCAGTGTCATGGTTTCTGGTTTCTGTCTTTGTTGATATGTTGAACTCATCTTTTATATTGCCAAATCCACCTAAAAGTGAGATGGGTGCCTGCCCGTATGTATCCCTATCGAATTTTGCCTTGATTGCCTGTTTTTCCTTTACCTGATAAATAATTATCTGGTCCCCTGATATATAAACAATTTGGGGTTTATCTCCCTTATATTCCCATTTCATCTTTTGCGCCTTTATAAAAAACTCCCCAGAGTAAGTATCTGTCCTTTTTAAATCCTTTATATAACTTTTTTGAATAAATCTTCCCCTGATGTCCTTTATACTGTCGTATGCCTTCTGGATTTTTATTACCTCTTCATCAACAGATGCAGCCAGAGGCGAATTTTGAACACCAAATAGTGAAAAAAATGCAATAAATAATATTTTTATTGAAAGATACTTTGTCATAATCTCCTTCCCAAAAAATCCCTCGGTTTTCCAGCGCCCTTTGGCGGACCGACAAGCTTATCCTCTTCAAGGAGTTCCATAATTCTTGCTGCCCTGTTGTATCCTATCTTGAACCTTCTTTGAATAGAGGATATAGATACCTCTCCAACAGACTCAGCGAATTCTATCACCTTTTGATACATTTCATCCCTCTCTCCTGAATCTCCAGTTTCATTTAGCATTTCGTCAGATACAGTAATGCCTTCAAAAGAAGAGTACTCGGGGCATCCTTGAGACTTTACAAATTCTGTTATTGTCCTGACCTCCTCTTCACTCACATAAGCCCCGTGAATCCTTATTATCCTCGCACCTGGTATCATGAAGAGCATATCTCCCATACCGAGAAGTTGCTCTGCCCCCTGCGCATCGAGTATTGTCCGGGAATCTATCTTTGATGTAACTTGAAAGGATATACGAGCAGGAAAATTCGCCTTTATAAGACCTGTTATTACATCTACTGATGGCCTCTGGGTTGCAAGAATCAAATGTATGCCTGATGCCCTTGCCATCTGCGCAAGTCGGGTAATGGCATTTTCAACATCCTTTGGGGCAGTCAGCATAAGATCAGCAAGCTCATCAATGAAGACTACTATATATGGAAGCCTCTCTGATTTAGGGACCTGTCTGTTAAATGTATCAATGTTTCTTACCCCTTTTTCAGAAAGCAATCTGTATCTCCTCTCCATTTCGAAAACGACCTTTTTGAGTGCATCAGAGGCCTCTTTTGGATTAGTTATCACAGGAGAAATCAAATGGGGTATGTTAGCATAAGCAGAAAGTTCGAGCAATTTAGGATCTATCATCAACATCTTCACCTCATCTGGTGAAGCCTTATAAAGAAGACTTATTATCATAGCATTCATGAAGACACTCTTCCCTGAGCCTGTAGTTCCTGCAACGAGCAGGTGGGGAAGTCTTGAAAGGTCTGTAATCATTGGATTGCCGAATATATCTTTACCGAGTGCAAGCGTAAGGAGAGATGAACTTTTTTGAAAGTTGTCAGAGGATATAATTTCCTTAAGAAAAACCGTTGCCCTATTTCTATTTGGTACTTCTATCCCGATCGTAGCCTTCCCGGGTATTGGATATACCCTTATACTCGGAGCCCTGAGTGAAAGGGCAAGGTCGTCCGAAAGAGAGACTATTCTGTTTATCTTTACCCCGGCAGCCGGTTCGAATTCATACATTGTGACCACAGGTCCTGGATGTGAATGTCTTATCCTGCCCTGAACACCGAAGTCAGAGAGTTTTTTCTCAAGCACCAATGAGGCAGAACTCAACTCATCTGCAGAAGGTCCTTGAGTCCCTGTAGAGTTTTTTAAAAAATCAAGAGATGGCAATCTATAGTCACTCTCTTTGCTTGCCTTAATCCTAAATTCAGGATCTTCAATCGGACTTTCAATCAAAGGTGCATCAGTCCTTACCTGCAAATCAACGTCATCTTCAATCATTGTATTGATATCCGGTCTATTGTATTCCTGTACTTTTCTGCCTTGAAATTTATTTTTGATATTTATGATGTGTAAAAAAATAGAGGTCGGGCTCATAAGAATAAATGAAGTAATGATTATAGCTGTGCTTAAGATATACGCCCCTACAAAAGAGAAAAGTTTTATAAAAAGGCTCGAAATAACATATCCTGTAAAACCACCAGCTGGTTCAACACTAATATTGGCAGTAGTCCATACAAGCTGAATGAGTGAAGACATGGATAAAAGGAAAAGAATTACACCTATTAAGTGAAGCTTGCTTCTGTCTTTATCGAGAATTCTTCTTATTCCATAGGTAATCAGGATTACGGGTATAAGATAACCCGACAGTCCTATAGCAGAAAAGATAAAATCAGACAGATAAGCCCCAACAATCCCCCCATAGTTATGAACAGGCATATTCGAAAATGTAGAAAACGATTTATCCCATTTGTCGTAGGTAAAAAGAGACAATGAAAGATAGATAGCCCCCATAATTGATAAAATACCGGCTATCTCCTGCATTCTATTATTGGGATTTCTATTGCCTTGTTTTTGCATTTTTTAATTTTAGCATTTGCTACAAATAATAAAAAAGTATTATCGAACCAAAAAAAATTCGATATATAGCGAATGAGTTAAATGTATGATTCTTTACAAATCTCAGAAACGCCTTTATTACAAGCATGGCAGACAAAAAAGAGACAATAAAGCCTGCAGAAAATACATGGATGTCACTAAAACTCAGACTGTTAATATTTTTTATTAGGTCATAGGATACAGCAGCAAACATGGTAGGAATGGCGAGAAAAAAAGAAAACTCAGTAGCTGTCTTTCGCTCCAGACCTAAACACATTGCCCCCATTATTGTAGCACCAGCTCGCGAAACCCCTGGGAGAAAAGATAATATCTGAGCCAATCCAATACCCACGGCGCGTTTTATAGATATGTCATCCACATCCATAACAACAGGATTTTTAACAGCCTTTTCAATTATCAAAATTGCGAATCCGCCTGATATGAGCGCAATGGCAACTGTTACAGGATTAAACAAGTGATCTTTAATAAATGAATGAAAAAATAGCCCAAAAAAGACAGCAGGCAGAAATGCCACAAATATGTTTATAAAAAAACGGTTCTCCCTCTCTGTGCCAATACCTTTAATGGATGATAATAATCTTTCACGATATAACCATACCACAGAAAGTATGGCACCGAGTTGTATAAATATCTCAAAGGTCTTTGCATTTTCCCCTGTAAATCCGATTATATCTCCGGCAAGTATCAGATGACCTGTTGAAGAGACGGGTATAAATTCAGTAATTCCCTCAATTATGCCGAGTATAATTGCCTTTAAAATCTCCAGATTAAAAAAGACCATTTTATTTCATACTTCCATAATTATCGGCATTATCATGGGTTTTCTGTCCATTTTATTTCTCAAATATCTTTTGAGGGCACTTCTAAGTTTTGCCTGAACCAAAGAAACATCAGTGATTATATCTTCCTCAAGCCCTATTAATGTATTATACATAAGGTCCCTTGCTTCATTAATTATGTCCTGAGAAACATCCTCAAAAATAAAACCCCTTGATATGATTTCAGGACCCGAGACCACCCTCTTTGTAGTCCTTTCGATGCCAAGAAGTACAATCACTATACCGTCATGGGCAAGCCTTCTTCTATCCCTTAGCACTATGTCCTCAACACCACCTATCCCCTTTCCATCAATAAATACCCTTCCGGAGTTGACCTTTCCATTCTTGAAGGCATAATTCTCGGTTATCTCAAGGATCATGCCGTTTTCCATAATGAATATATTTTCTGGTGGGATATTGAGCTTTTCTGCTAACTTTGCATGATATTTAAGATGTCTATATTCTCCATGTATTGGCATAAAATACCTGGGTTTCACAAGGTTCATCATGAGCTTCAGCTCTTCCTTTGATGCATGACCTGAGACATGAATCTCGGAGACCTTTTCGTATATTACATCTGCTCCCCTTCTCATAAGATGGTTTATTATCTTTCCTATTGAACGTTCATTACCGGGTATCATCTTTGCCGAAAGTATAACAGTGTCGCCTTTTTTTATCTTTATATGCTTGTGTTCGTCAGTAGCAATCCTTGAAAGGACGCTCATTGGTTCACCCTGACTGCCTGTTGTTATTATTACGACCTCTTCATCAGGAAGATTGTTGAGATGTTCGAGCCTCACCCATGTATTTGGGGGCATCTTCAGATAACCGAGGTCAAGGGCTATTTGGGAGTTAGATACGATACTTCTACCGCACATTATTATACGCCTTTTATGCATCACAGCGACATCAATCGCCTGCTGAATCCTGTGCAAATTTGAAGCAAAGGTTGCAATTATTATCCTCCCCTTTGCCTTAGAAAAAATATCCTCAAATGCCCTTCTTACCTCCTTTTCCGAAAATGTGAAACCGCCTTTTTCGGCATTTGTACTGTCAGAAAGCATTAAGAGGGTTCCCTTTTCTCCGTATTCTGTGAATTTATGAAAATCCATGAGTTCGCCATCAACAGGGGTGGGATCCAGTTTAAAATCGCCTGTATGAACAATCCTTCCAAGAGGGGTGTTTATACCCAGAGCAACCCCATCAACAATACTATGGGTCACCCTTATAAACTCAATACTAAATACACCGATGTTAACAATATCTCTCGGTTTTACAGGAATGAGTTCGTAATCCGTTAAATTATACTCCCTCAATTTCTCTTTTATTAAGGCAAGTGTTAGGGGCGTACCGAAGACAGGGACATTTATCTCCTTGAGCAAAAAAGGCAGAGAGCCTGTATGGTCTTCATGACCGTGAGTAATTACAATAGCCTTTACCTTTTCCCTATTTTCGAGGATATATGTAAAATCAGGTATTACAAAATCAACTCCAAGCATGTCCTCTTCTGGAAACATCAGACCTGCGTCCACTACAATGAGATCATCTTCATATTGAAATACGGTCATGTTAAGACCTATTTCTTCGACTCCACCCAGCGGGATTACAAAAAGAGAGCTATTTGACATCTTTCATCAAACCTTTATATTGAATATTTTTATCTCCACCTCTCAATTAATTCCTCAAAACCTATATCTCTGTCCATTAATTGTTGTATCAAAGGTTTTGTAGCAGGACCGTCGACTAATGTTTGTTTAATTTTAATTATCCTGTCAGATACATTAAAAAAGGCATCAACTACATCAGGATCGAAATGCCTACCCCTCTGCCCTTTTATATAATCTAATGCCTCTTCTATTGACCATGCATTCTTATACACCCTCTTTGATGTAAGTGCATCAAACACATCGGCTATTGCCACTATCCTTCCTGGTAGAGGTATATCGTGACCTTTCAATCCAAATGGATAACCGCTACCATCCCATCTTTCGTGATGGCTTATGGCTATTTCTCTTGCGAGTTCAAGCATGGGCAATGAAGTTCCTCCAAGGATCTTATCTCCAATAATTGTATGCATCTTTATTATCTTGAATTCATCCTCTGTAAGCCTTTCTGGTTTGAGCAATATTTTATCTGGAATGCTTATCTTCCCAACATCGTGCATCGGCGATGCATAACGAATCATCATACACTGCTCGGAGCTGATACTCAATTCTTCAGCTATTAAGGTAACAAAGTGTGTGAGCCTCTCGATATGCCTTCCTGTTTCATCATCTCTGAATTCCGCAAGTCTGCCGAGTCTAAGTATTATCTCCACCTGAGTTTGCTCTATTATATTGAGCTTTGCCTGTAGATTGTCTTCTATAACTGATTCTAAATTAACAATTTTTCTAATGAAATCTTCCCTTTCTTTAACCTTTAACATATTGTAAACCTTATTCTTCAATTCACTCACGAGAAAGGGCTTAATAATGTAATCATCGGCATCCATCTCAAGGGCATTTTTTATACTCTCTCTGTCTGCCAATCCAGAAACAACAATGATCGGAAAATAGTTCTCTCTTCTTATATCCCTTAATCTCAAGAGGATATCAAAGCCATTAATATCTGGCATCATAAGGTCAAGAATCACCAAGTCTGGAAGACCATGATTGCTGAGCAAATCAAGCAGTTCTTTTCCACAGTATGCCTTTTTTATACAGACATCTTGATCGTCCATAAAAACCGCCTCAACGAGTTCAACATTGAGTGGCATGTCATCTACTACATAAATTGTCTTCTTCATAACTTATAAAATCTTTAATGTTTCTTGATCTCTAAAAAAATTATTTTAACCACTGATAATCAATCGAACGACTTTGCCCTTATCCTCAACGAATTACTTACAACAGATACAGAACTGAATGCCATTGCTGCAGAAGCGATCATTGGATTAAGCAAAGGACCACCAAATGGATATAGAAGACCTGCAGCAACAGGAATACCAACTATATTATAAAAAAATGCCCAGAATAAGTTCTGCTTAATGGTCTTGATAGTCAGTCTGCTTAATTTGATGGCATCCACAACGCTCTTCAAATTTCCTTTGATCAGTGTTATATCAGAAGCCTCTATAGCTATATCCGTGCCAGTGCCCATTGCTATACCCACATCAGCCTCTGCCAAAGCTGGTGCATCATTAATGCCGTCTCCAACCATAGCTGTTATCTTTCCCTCAGACTTTATCTTTTTTACTATCTTTACCTTATGGTCTGGCATGACCTCAGAGAAAAACCTCTCTATACCTACCTCCCTTGCAATTGCCCTTGCTGTATTTTGATGGTCACCTGTCAGCATCACAACCTCTATCCCCATTGACTTAAGAGATCTGATAGCATCAATAGAACCGTCCTTTATCGTATCGGCAAGAGAAAATACAGCCTTAATCTCATTGTTTAAGGCAACAAAAACAGGCGTTCTTCCATTGGATGAGATTTCATCAGACAATACCCTTACAGGCAAAACATCTATGCCCTCCCTTTTCATCATGGCTTCATTGCCAATAAATACCTCTGGCATATTAGACCCATTTGAGTCTCTTCCATGTATTTTCACCTTCGCCTTTATCCCTCCACCGGGTATTGCTGAAAACTCCGTTGCCTCAAACAGATTCAGACCCATCTCAGCGGCCTTTTTAACTACAGCCTGACCGAGGGGATGCTCTGACAACCTTTCTGCTGATGCAGCAATTTGTAAATAAAAATCAGGACCTTCTGTAACGCTTGTTCCGACCAGTTTTATATCGATTAACTCCGGTTCGCCCTTTGTTATGGTTCCGGTCTTATCTAAGATTACGGACTCAATTTTATGGGACAATTCCAGTGCCTCTGCATCCCTTATGAGTATCCCCTTTTCAGCTCCCTTCCCTGTACCAACCATAATTGCAGTGGGTGTTGCAAGACCTAATGCACACGGGCAGGCTATAATCAGAACAGCTATGAAGTTCATTAATGCAAGTGAGAATGAGGGCTTTGGACCAAAAATAAACCATATGAAAAATGTCATAACCGCAATACCTATTACTACAGGAACAAATACAGAAGCTACCTTATCAGCAAGCCTCTGAATCGGTGCCTTACTACCCTGTGCCTCCTGTACAAGCCTGATTATCTGCGCAAGGGCTGTCTCTTTACCAATTTTTAATGCCTTGAGCTTAAAGCTCCCTGCCTTATTTATTGTTCCGCCAAATACCTTATCGCCAGGCGATTTTTCTACTGGCAGACTTTCACCTGTAAGCATGGATTCATCAACTGTAGAAAATCCCTCCACAACCTCACCATCTACAGGAATCCTCTCACCCGGTCTCACGATAACAATGTCTCCGACTGTAACTTCTTGTATTGATATTTCCCTTTCCACACCGTTTCTTAAAACAGATGCAGTCTTTGCCTGAAGTCCGATAAGCCTTTTTATAGCCTCTGATGTCCTACCCTTAGCCCTTGCCTCAAGAAGTCTTCCCAAAAGGATAAGGGTTATTATTGTTGCAGAGGTATCAAAATATACATGTGGCATCATTGCACCCTTAAAAAATAATTGTGGCATGAATGTGGCAAAAAGACTATAGACATAAGCAGATGTTGTACCAACGCTTATAAGGGTATTCATGTTAGTGGTGCGATGCATGAGGGCAGAAATAGCAGCCTTATGAAAACGCATACCACTCCAGAACTGAACAGGTGTTGCGAGCAAAAATAATAGATACCAGCTTGATAGTATCGGGATTGTAAACATGCTTCCAATAATTATGGGCGCCGTAAGCATTGCACTCACAATGAACTGCTTTTTTAATGCCTTAAACTCACCTTCCCTCTGCTCACGCTCCCTGTCAACAAATTCCTCAGTTATCTGCTCTGCGGTATAGCCAGCCTCTTTCACTACCTCCTTAAAATCTTCAAAACCTACTATGGTGGGTATGTATTCAACAGAGGCCTTTTCTGAGGCAAGATTAACAGAAACATTTAACACGCCATAAAGCCCATTCAAAGCCCTCTCCACTGCCCCAACACATGCAGCGCATGTCATTCCCTTGACCGCAAATTCGGTTTTAGTGGATGTTACACCATAACCTTCGCCTTTTATGTCTTCTATAATAGCTTGTAAGGGAACAGGTTTTTCAGGGTCTTTAAATTCTATGGTCGCCCTTTCAGAAGGGAAATTAACAAAGACAGTCTCTACCCCTTCTAATTTTAGCAAAGACCTCTCGATAGCTGTAGCACATGCAGCACAGGTCATTCCTGTTATTGGTATATCTATCTTCTTTGGCATTTTTGTTTATATTTTAAGGAATGGGCTACCAAAAACTCAATTTTTTATTTTACTTGACGCAATCTATACTTTTTGATATTTTCAGATAAATATTTTTATGAAAAGGACAGGGAGAATTTAAAATGAAAATAGAACACCTGAGAGAAATAGGGAAAAGGCTCTTTAGTGAAATAGGAAGGACAAGACTGAAACCCTTTGTTTCTGAATCAATCGGAAAGGGCGCAGGAGGAGACAGGACATTTCCGATAGATAAAAAGGCTGAGGATATTATTATCAGTTATTTAAAAAAACTCGACGAGCCATTAAGTATTATTTCAGAAGAGGCAGGGGGCATAAACATCAAGGGTGGAGGCAAAAAGGTAATTGTTGACCCTATTGATGGAAGTAAAAATGCTATAACAGGCATACCATTTTATTGTGCATCAATCGCAATCGCTGATGGAAACAACATCGGAAGCATATCAGTCGGTTATATCATAAATCTTGTTACAGGAGATGAATTCTGGGCAATAAAAGGAAATGGTGCCTTTTTTAATGGAGAAAGGATCCAAACCCAAAAAGATGACACAATTTATCTGGTAGCTTATGAGGCACAAAGCCCTAAGAATGACATACCAAGGATCATGAGATTGCTATCAGAGTCCTGGCGCACAAGGTGCCTTGGTGCTATGGCAATGGACATTGCATATTTAGCATACGGTGCAGTAAGCATATTTATCACGCCCTCTCCATCAAGAAGCTTTGACTATGCAGCAGGTTATCTGCTTGTAAAAGAGGCTGGAGGAATCTTTACAGATATAAATGGCAATTCAATAGATGATTCAGAAATCGGTCTTAAAAAAGGTTCTCCTCTTCTTGCCTGTGCAAATTCTAAAATACATGAAAGGGCACTGAAGCTTTTGTGGTAAAATTTATATAGATAAATTCTGATTGACTATGACTATCCCTTCGTTATTCATTTCATCTGTTGAGAAAAACAGAAACCGGCTTGCCTTTCATTATTTCCGTAACAGGTGGGAATCACTCACATATGAAGACATACTTTTTTTGTCAAATGGTATAGCATCTAAGATTCTAAAGATGAATCCTGGTTTTCAGGATAGAATAGCGATAGTTTCTGAAAATAGACCTGAATGGTGCGCTGCTTATATGGCTATAGTAATGTGCGGATGTATCGCTGTTCCTATAGATACACAACTTGGCATTGATGAGATAAAAAACCTCATCTTAGATTCTGAGTCAAAAATTGTCCTCTATACTCTAAGGACAGAAGAGAATGTCATGAAGGCAATAGAAGGACTGGGAATTAATGGAATAAACCTCGATTTCGTTAAACCCTCACAAAATATCATAAACATAAAAGACATAAACCCTGACGATATTGCATCTATTTTATATACATCAGGTACTACAGGAAAGCCAAAAGGTGTAATGCTCAGTCATAATAATCTCTGCTCTGATGCCCTATCAGTTATAAATTCTGGACTCATCAGCAGAGATGACAATATTTTATCAATTCTTCCTCTTCATCATGCCTATCCATTTATGTGTACACTTCTCGTTCCTGTTTTACTGGGTGCATCTGTAACCTTCAGCCCGGGGCTTAAGTCATCTGACATTATATCGAGCATAAAAGAAAAAAACATCACTATTGTAGTAGCAGTCCCAAGACTTCTTGACATGATAAGAAACGGAATATTTATACGCATTAAGGATAAGAAATTTGCCTATTTAATTTTTTCAGCACTATTAAAGATTACAGGGATATTAAGAAGAAAAACGGATATTAACTTAGGAAGATTGGTCTTTGGCTCAATTCACAAGAACTTCCGGTCATTGAAGTTCTTTGCGTGTGGAGGGGCAAGATTAGAACCTTCTGTTATGAAAGACCTCGAGGCAATAGGGTTTACGATCAT